>CDYY01007216.1_pt1 | contig 153890 bp, 149 predicted proteins | sample 480691 | NCBI WGS metagenome assembly CDYY01 (sample SAMEA3182107, study PRJEB8094) | gut metagenome | biome: human; feature: gut; material: Stool; isolation source: human stools | place: Canada | collected 2013-02-25
CTAGTTAAGTCGAATAATCTCGGTGGCGCTTCTTTTCCTTGTTTGGTCGTTATATCGGTAACCGTGAAGGGGAATCCCTCTATTTTTTGTAGAAATTCTTTTCCCTCTGCTTCGGTTTGAAATTTCCCTTTGGTGACGGCGAATGTCGTTTCCCGATATAAGGTTTTCAATTCCCAATAAGGTTGAGGAACAAAATGTTCGATTTCGAGTTGACGGTTTACGATTAATGCCAAAGTGGGAGTCTGTACCCTCCCGATGGAAAGGACTTGACGGTTCTGTCCATATTTCAACGTGTAAAGCCGGGTAGCGTTCATTCCTAACAACCAATCGCCGATAGCCCGTGAAAGTCCGGCAAAATAAAGAGAGTCGAATTCTGTTTGAGGTTTGAGATTTTGAAATCCCTCTCGTATGGCTTCTTCTGTCAAGGACGATATCCAAAGGCGGTAGACCGGGCATTTACAAGCTGCTTTTTGCATAACCCATCGTTGAATGAGTTCCCCTTCTTGACCGGCATCACCACAGTTTATGACGGCTTCGGCGTTGGACATGAGCGATTCTATGATACCGAATTGTTTTTCTATACCCCGGTCGGAGATTAATTTAATCCCGAATCGGGTGGGTATCATGGGCAGGGATCTCAATGTCCATTGTTTCCACGAGTCGGTATATTCATGAGGCTCTTTTAATGTGCAGAGATGGCCGAAAGTCCAAGTCACCTGATAGCCGTTCCCTTCGTAATATCCGTCATGTCGGTTCTTTGCACCTACTATATCGGCTATTTCTTTGGCTACACTGGGTTTTTCGGCTATACAGACTTTCATTATATTGTTTTGTAGTTTAAACGAAGAAACAAGGAACGACAAAATCCGTTTTTCCGGTCGTGTCTTACTGTTACTCATTTCCGAGTGCAAAGTTACATTTTTATTTTCATTCTTCGTAATATCCGGTCAATGGCCTTGTAGAGATTGGGGCTTGTAAGAAAAATTTGTCTGGTCGATAACTTTTAGAAGTCTGCGGTCGGTAATCGGGGCGGTAAATTCTTTTATTTCAGTTTCAGTCAGTTTCCTGTCAAGGGAGTGTATAAGCCTGATGATCGAGCGGGTATTAATAAGCTGGCAAGTGAAATCGGTAGATGGTCCGAAATAGGTTTCGTATGTTTGTTTTCTGAGTGCTCGGAGTTTCTCTTCTCTCATGGAAATTTGTTCTTTTTCGGATTTTTTGTTGAACGACTCTATGGTTCTTTCTACATTATCGGGTGGCGTTTGGATCTCTCCGAATACAAATTTCAGAGTCTCTTTTTCGGTATTTGATAAGTCCATATTTCGCTTTTCGAGAGCTTTTATAAAGTCTGAATATTCCCAATTAGGAGGTGTCGTCATGGCTCTCCAACTTTCCAATAACATTAAAAAAGGCAGGTAATATTCCGAAGTCGTAGATAAAGGGTCATTCATGGCAAAAATATCTGCGAATGATATATAATCTATATTTTTAATACTATATTCGTTTATAATATTTTCGTCTATAATATTCATATATACAAATATATGATAAATAAAATTATAGTAATTATTTAGAATTGATAAATGATAAGATGTATCAGATATTTCTCCTTGATTATATTTCGAGTTTATATATTCAAGTTTTGCTTTAAATTTATTTTCTTCCGAAGTATAATATTTTTGTTTTGAAAGGGTGTTTAGGCTTTTTATCCAATCTTCCGTTTCCGAAATGTTTTTTAATCGTATTTCCCTTAATTCGTAATTGATTCGGGCATTCTTACCTCGGTATGTCGAGTGAACGCAGTTTTGTTCTATTTCTCCTGAATATCGATAGGGGGCGAATAATTCGTCCAAGTACGTTTCTATGTAAAGTGTATCTGTTGGTTCGATATAAAAAGGGATATATCGATCCCCAAAAATTAGTTTTTGTTGGATTGGATAGCGTGTAGGGATTTTTGCGGAGAACGAACCGTCTGGTGCGATAGGAATGTTTATTTCGGTCTGTTTCCCGGAGAACAGATCGTCCTGTATGATTTTCCCGTCGGGTAAATTCAACCGTTTGTGATATCCGACGAATTTACCTTGTAGTATAGCTGTGTCTGTGTCGAATGTTATTGCTGGTGTAGCAGATCTGTATATTGGATTGGGTTGTGGATATATGGAAGTCTTGTTCCTTTTTTCGGTTAGAGATAAACCTATAATTCTGATTTCGTTGGATTTTTGATTTCCGATGATATCGACCTCCGTTAAGGACGGAGGGAGCGCAGGGAAATCCATTTCTATATGGATCGTACTGTCGCTATCGAATTGGAAAATTCGGTTGAAATCGACACCGTCTATATCCCGTACTTTCCCGGAAAACCGTTTTATACTGTCTTGGACGACCCAATCGTCGTGTATGGTTAAAGACGTGTGCGGGAGTTGTTTCAGCGTGATGTACATTCGGCTTACGGTGTCTCGTAATAGAATACTGTCGACTGTTACAACCGGCGTATTTCGAGCGACCCAGTTCGGGTTGGTTATTATTTTTTCTGCATGAAGCGAAGATATGAGCAGAGGTAGGAAGAGTGATAAAAAAGCTCTCATTAGTGATTCGTTATATGTGTTATAGCGAATGAACAAATGAGAGCCGTAGTAAGTTCAATTTGATTACAGTCCTTTTTGTTTGGCCTCGTCCCAAATGGCATCCATTTCGGCGAGAGACATATCTTTTAGATTTTTACCTTTTTGTAATGTTTCCTGTTCGAGGTAGTTAAACCGTCGTATAAACTTTTGGTTCGTATGTTCCAATGCATTTTCCGGGTTGATGTCATAAAGTCTTGCCGCATTGATGAGACTGAAAAATAGATCTCCGAATTCATTTTCCATATTATCCGGGTTCATGTTTTCTATTTCATTTTTCAGTTCGCCGAACTCTTCAAAAACTTTGTCCCAGACTTGGCTTTTTTCTTCCCAGTCGAAGCCTACATTGCGTGCTTTATCTTGTATTCGATAAGCCTTTATTAGAGCCGGTAAGGCCGATGGCACGCCTTCGAGTACGGTTTTATTACCGCCTTTTTCTTTCAGTTTGAGTTCCTCCCAATTTTGCTCAACCTCGTTCGATCCATCGACATGGGTTGTACCGAATACATGAGGGTGGCGATAGATTAGTTTTTCACAAAGAGCATTGCAAACATCGGCAATATCGAAAGAACCGTTTTCTTCTCCTATTTTAGCATAGAAAGCGATATGTAACAATACATCTCCCAACTCTTTTTTAGTGGCTTCGTTGTCCTTTCTGATAAGAGCATCACAGAGTTCGTAGGTCTCTTCTATCGTGTTGGGACGTAAACTTTCATTCGTTTGCTTATGATCCCACGGACACTTTTCGCGTAGAATATCGAGGATATCGATAAACCGGCCGAATGCCTCTATTTTTTCTTCTCTCGTGTGTGACATGTGTTTATTTATTAAATGCTTTTAGTCCTTTTTGTAAGAAATCGATAAATTTAGGTACGCTTTCATTGTATCCGTATGGGGCGGCTAATGGCTCTCCGTCGCTATTGATAATAACATAGTATGGTTGAGCATTGGCTCCGAATTTATGTCTTTGTAAGAAACTCCATTTTTCACCGACGGTCGTTAGTTTTACCGATTTCCCATTTTCGGTTACCGTAATGGGCTTCTTTAATTTTTCTTTGTCATCGACCATTAAGGTAATAAGTACGTATTTGTTTTCAAGAATCTGTTTTACAATCGGGTCGGTCCACACGGAAGCCTCCATTTTACGGCAGTTGACACAACCATACCCCGAAAAGTCGATGAGTATGGGCTTCTTTTCTTGTCGGGCGTACGCCAAACCCTCGTTATAGTCGTTGAAGGCTGCGTGAACTTCTTTATTATATAAGTTGAAATCTTGGGTATATAAGGGGGGCGTAAATGCACTGATCGCTTTTAACGGAGCTCCCCACAATCCGGGAATCATATATAATGAAAAAGATAGCGAAATGATGGCGAGGAATAAACGGGGAACGGAGACGTGTTTAATCGGGGAATCGTGCGAAAAGTTGAGCTTACCGAGCAGATAAAATCCCAGCAATGCGAAGATAACGATCCAAAGCACCAAAAATGTTTCCCGGTCGAGTATGTGCCACCCATAGGCGAGATCGGCTACCGATAGGAATTTAAGTGATAAAGCCAATTCCAAAAAGCCTAATATGACTTTGACGGTGTTTAACCAGCCTCCCGATTTAGGCAATTGTTTCATTAAAGACGGGAACATGGCGAATAATGCGAACGGTATGGCTAAGGCGATGGCGAAACCTCCCATTCCGACAGCAGGTGCGAGTGTCCCGCCCCAAGAAGCGGCTTCTACTAATAGAGTGCCGATTATGGGTCCGGTACAAGAGAAAGAAACCAAAACCAATGTAAACGCCATGAAAAAGATAGCGATGATACCGGTTGCGGTGTCGGCCTTCCTATCGAGTTTATTACTCCATGATGCAGGTAGGGTTATATCGAAAGCCCCGAAGAAGGAGACTGCGAAAAGAACCAACAGTGTGAAAAACAGTATGTTGAACAAAGCGTTTGTCGCTAAATCGTTAAGGGCACTGGCTCCGAATAGTAGGGTAATCAGTAAACCCAGTCCTACATAGATAATGATGATGGACAAACCGTATAAGATGGCTTCGCCGATCGCCTTGTGCCGGCTTTGTTGTTTTTTCAGGAAAAAGCTCACTGTTAGGGGAATCATGGGCCAAACACAAGGTGTTAGTAATGCTAACAATCCTCCGATAAATCCCGATATGAAAATAAACCAAAGAGAACTTTCTTGCAATAATTTTTCGGTACTCATTGCTCGAAGTTCTTCAACTACTGGCTGCCAGCCTTTTTGACTGGTTAAATTGGAAGATGAGTTTGTATTAAGATTTACAGGAGTCATAACCGGGGCGGTTGTCGTTGGAGTTTTGCTTTCTCCAAAGGAAAATTCATGTTTGGTTGGAGGCAAACAAGTTACATCGTTACACGCTTGGTAAGTTATGTATCCGGTAATTTTAAAACTATCAGGATTTTCTATAAATATAGTTTGTTTGAAATCTATTGTAGAATTATACCACCCCAATTTCATATCGAATAAAGCGCTATATTCCTCATGAGGTCGTTTGGACGGGGTTACATCTCCCTTTAACGACACATTGGATATCTCGTCGAAAGAGAACGAAGTAGGAATAGGCCCTCCGGAGGGAATATCGGTAGCATATAAATGCCAACCATCTTCTATATATGCATGAAAAATAATCTCCTTCTCATTACTTTCTCCTTGCATGGAAACTTTCCATTTGACAGGCTCTATAATTTGAGAATAACTACTCATGCAAAAAAGCATGCCGACGATCAATAAACCTAAAAACTTTTTCATATTACCCAATTTTGTGTGGCAAAGATAGTGCAAACGAGGGCAGAAACAAATTTATTTGGTTATGCCGAGTGTCGCCTATTTTCGCATTTTTGCAAAGATAGTGCATATTAGTCAAATCGAAAACCGATTCGGCGATATGATTTGGGAAATAATAGATAAAATATGTAGATGAACAAAAATAGTGTTCGCTATGTGGATAATAATTTTTACCTTTGCCATGAATGTAAGTATAGTCTTTTCATCGTTAAGTAAAAATCAGACAATAAAGACAAATGATCAATAAGATAATTGCAGAAGAAAAAATACAGCAGGTTCGTAAGCTCTTGGAGAAAAAGGAAAAGATTGTGATTACATGTCATGTATCTCCTGATGGAGATGCTATCGGGGCTTCGTTGGGGTTGTATCATTTTCTCGATGGGTTAGGGAAAGAAGTAAATGTGGTCGTCCCGGATTTACTCCCTCGGAATCTTCTGTTTTTAAAAGGGACGAAAGAAATCGTAGTCTATACTCGTTATCCCGAGTTTGCCGAAAAATTGATGTCGGAGGCTGAGCTTATATTCTGTTTGGATTTTAATGCTATCAGCCGTATCGACCGGTTGCAAAAGTCTGTGTCTTTATCCGAAGCGAAGAAAGTCCTTATCGACCATCATTTGAATCCGGAGGATTTTTGCGATGTTACCATCTCTCACCCGGAGGTTGCATCAACCAGCGAATTGATTTTCAGGTTGATTTGTCGCATGGGTATGTTCGATCGCATGGGGTTGTATTCCGCAGAAGCCATCTACACGGGAATGATGACCGATACGGGGAATTTTACCTATAACTCCAATATTCCCGAAATGTATTACATCATAGCAGAGTTGGTAAAATTAGGTATCAATAAAGATAAAATTTATGCTTTGGTATATAATACCAATTCGGTAGATAAGATAAAATTGAACGGATATGCCGTCAGTGAGAAAATGGAAGTTTTCCCGGAATATAAGGCGGCTATGATATCGCTTACCCGAGAAGAATTGAAGCGATATGATTATCACAAGGGTGACAGCGAGGGGCTGGTAAACGTACCTTTGGGTATTGAAGGAATAAGGTTTTCTACTTTTTTCAGAGAGGATAAGGAGTATATAAAAGTCTCTATGCGTTCCAAAGGATTTTTCCCGGTTAATAAAGTTGCTGCGGAGCATTTCAACGGCGGAGGGCATTTAAATGCCGCCGGTGGAGAATTTCATGGTACGATGGAAGAGGCTCAGGCTCTGTTAAGGAGTATATTACCTTTGTATGATAAATATATGGTGAAGGATAAAGACTAAGAAGTATTTGATAAATATGGTAAAGATAGCACGAATTTTATTTGTTTTTTTTACGGTTATGATGGTATTATCGTCTTGCGATAATGGAAAATCCTATGCCGATTTGTTGAAAGAAGAAGATAAGGCGGTAAAAGCCTTTTTGGCCGATAAAATAGTAATTAACAGCATTCCGGCAGATTCGGTATTTGTTACTTTGCAAGATGTCGGTAACAACGATACGTTGGCAGTACCCTATTATCGTTTGGACGATGACGGCAATGTATATATGCAGGTTCTTGATGCCGGGATACAAGACGATCGTTTTGAGAAAGGGAATGATGTAAACATTCGTTTTCTTAGGGTCGATTTGAAAGCATTGATGAATGGTGAGAATCCCGATCCGGTGGGTAATACGAATCCGGCCGATTACATAACGATTCGTTTCGGTGAAACGACATTGTCTTCGACAACTCAATATGGGACGGGTATTCAATACCCGATGTATTTTCTCGGCAATGAATGTAAAGTCAATTTGTTGATTCGTGCAAAGTTGGGATTTACGGCTGAAACTTCTACGGTTATACCGTATCTGTATACTATTAGCTATAACAAATCAAAATAAAACAAAATGTCTCTCATTAAATCTATTTCAGGAATTCGCGGTACAATCGGAGGAAAAGCCGGAGATGGGCTGAATCCTTTGGATATCGTTAAGTTTACGGCAGCGTATGCTACCTTTATTCGTAAAAACACACCGGTAAAAACAAACAAAATTGTTGTCGGACGTGATGCCCGCATCTCTGGCGAGATGGTGAAACATACGGTTATCGGGACTCTTATGGGAATGGGATTCGATGTCGTGAACATCGGATTGGCTACGACTCCGACCACCGAGATTGCCGTGACTATGGAGAAGGCTTGCGGTGGAATTATATTGACAGCAAGTCACAATCCCAAACAATGGAATGCTTTGAAATTGCTGAATGAGAAAGGTGAATTTCTTAATGCCGCCGAGGGACAAGAAGTATTAAATATAGCTGCTGCCGAGGCATTCGATTTTGCAGACGTCGATCATTTGGGGCGTTTGTATGAAAACAACACATATACGCAAAAACATATCGAGAGTGTTTTGGCATTGGATTTGGTCGATGTCGATGCGATTCGCTCGGCCGGATTCAAAGTAGCCATAGATTGTGTAAATTCGGTAGGCGGTATTGTTATCCCTGAATTGTTAAAGGCTTTGGGAGTAAAAGACGTTATAGAACTGAACTGTACGCCTGACGGAAAATTCCCTCATAACCCCGAACCTCTTCCGGAAAATTTAACTCAAATAGCCGGTGTAATGAAGGAAGGAAAAGCCGACGTCGGATTCGTTGTGGATCCCGATGTAGACCGTTTGGCAATCGTATGCGAGAATGGCGAAATGTTTGTCGAAGAATATACCTTAGTCGCTGTGGCGGATTATGTGTTGAAACATACTCCCGGAAATACGGTTTCGAACCTAAGTTCTTCGAGAGCGTTGCGCGATGTCACACGTCTGTATGGACAACAATATAACGCCTCGGCCGTGGGAGAGGTCAATGTAGTGACTTTGATGAAACAGACCGGAGCGGTTATAGGCGGCGAGGGCAATGGCGGTGTGATTTATCCGGCCAGCCATTACGGTCGTGACGCTTTGGTGGGTATCGCTTTATTCTTGTCGCATTTGGCGAAAGAGAAAAAGACTGTCAGCCAGTTGAAAGCCTCATATCCGGCTTACAGTATAGCCAAACAGAAAATACAACTTACTCCCGATATCGATGTCGATGCCTTGTTGGTTGCTGTTAAGGAAAAGTATGCTCAATACGATATTACGGATATCGATGGAGTAAAGATCGATTTTCCCGATCGTTGGGTGCATTTGCGTAAGTCCAATACGGAGCCTATCATTCGAGTGTATTCCGAAGCCCGTACTCCCGAATTGGCCGAAGAGACAGCTGCCGGAGTAATGGCTGTAATTGCAGAGATGACAAGGAAATAATGCATGATTATATTCTGACAGAAGGAGGAGGCTCGTCGAGCCTCCTCCTTCTGTTTTTATCTAGATGTTTTTACAATCCGTTCGCTTCTCGTTTTTTCGTTTGTGAATATCTGTACTACATATATACCGTCGGTCAGATTTGAGACATCTATATGCTGATTGTCAAAAGGCAGGGGGTATATTTTCCCGGTAAGGTCTATGGCGTTTACTCGAATTATATCGCTCTCGGTAGTATTAATTTTATCTTTTGCATAGGTAGGATACAACTTTGCCGATTGTTTGTTTTCTTCGATTCCTGTATTTCCGTTTTTCACGATTTTGAAAGTATCGAATAGAGTCGCTTGGGCATTTGCATCCGATGTGTATGTTTTGACTTCTATTTCAGAACTGCTTACGCTTATTTCACTAAATGCAGGTGCTCCGGGTTGTCCATATTTCCCTGTGAATAAATCCCAATAACCTTCGACTTTATGTTTGTCAAATCCTGCTTCCATTTCGTCTTGTGTATAAGGATAGTAACGTTTTCGTCCACAGGTTCCGTTTACAAAGTAAAGAGTCCCGTCCTTTACATTGAATGTCCCGCCTTGTTGTCCTTTGGGGTTTTTATTGCTGTCGGGAGAAACTAGTTCTACATTTGTCACGCTTCCCGGAACGATCGTTTTCGTCGTATTGTTTATGGGACCCATTACTTCATAAATGTGGTCATGCCCTTGTATGACAAAATCTATGTTCAATTCTTGAAATACAGGCAGTAGGGTGGCTCTGAACAAAGCCCCGTCTTCATCGGTCTGATGTCCGCTACCGGTAAATAAGTTTTTATGTACGGCAGCAATTCTCCATTTGGTATCGGGATATTTTTCTACTTGGTCTCTAAACCAATTGGCTACGTCGTTGCTCAGATATGTACTGGTCCCATTCGCATAACTGTAACTTCCCCGCCAAAAATCTTGATGGCTATATACCATAAATAAAGCATCGCCATAAACGAATGAGTAGGTAATTCCGTCGAATTGAGGTTTGACTGTCGCTGTTTCGTTGAAAGCCTTGTCGGTATTGAAATGATATGTATAATTCAAATTAGGAGTGTCATCGTGGTTTCCATCGGTCGGAGCTAAGGCCATTCGGGATAAAAGAGGTTTCATGCTTACTTCGAACCATTGTTCCCATTCCCATTCGGAGTTTTGTTCTGTTCCTGTTTCTACAAAATCACCTGTGAACAACAAGAATTTTGCATCGGGAGCTTGTTTGGCTGCCGTGATTGCAGACCATCGTGCATTTTCTACATACTCATTGTCCATAATATGGGAGTCTGTCATATATAAGAATTTAAATTCTTCCTTGTTCGTATTAGCCGTAATGAAGGATTTAATATCGCTCCAATTCCCATCATATCCCACACGATAGGAATAGGTTGTATTCGGGGTAAGTCCGGTAGCGATGGCTTTATGGCTTGTGTAATTGAATTTTGTGTTAGCGGGTAGTGCGGCTGCTTTTAATATGCCACTGGTACTTACCGCATAATTTAGATTGTTTGCAGCTTGATGAGCCGCTTCTATTTCTGTGGCATTCGTAAAATCCGATTCGACAGCATTGCTTTTGGCTACAATTTGTACTTTCCCGGAAGAAATACCACTGTTTGTAAACCAAGTGAAAGCCATTCGAGTGGACGGGTCTCCGTTGATATTCGTAACTACGCAATAGGGCATACCTTTGGGTACGAGTGCTTGAATCGTTTCTTTCAAGGCGAGAAGGTTGATTTGAGAGCTGTCGCCTCTTGCGGCCTCTTTGGCCATAAGCATTTTTATGAAAGAGGGAATCGTATAGTCATCTTGTGACAGTTTATCGGCTTCTAATACATCGGGGTGTATAATGATAACGGGTTTTTCGGTGACTGTTACGTGGCAAGTATCTTTAAAGTTACCGTCTATGGTCGTAACGATAATTTTTGTTTCGCCTATACCTTTTCCTGTAACTAATCCACCCTCGACGACAGCTATCGAATTGTTTAAAGAATTCCAAGAGACTTTTTTATTAGAGGCATCGGACGGTAGTACGATAGCAGATAACCACTGTTGTTGCTCTTCTTCAATAGATAGTGATTTAAGTGTCAGAGAAACAGATTGTACGGCTACATCTTTTGCATCTGGGTCATATTCATAGGCTCCCAAATCATATCCGGCTCCTTTGGGACGAACGGTTCCTTTTATGTCGTAGGTAGGAGCATCGTTATCGGCAAACCCTTTGTCGATACACGGGGAGTTATTTGAGAATGTCCAGTCTGCTGCACGCATGGCTTCTATATCGGCGGCAGAGTTGGGAATACCTATAAATAGAGTAGGGGATTTGAAGTTGGGTCCGGTCGCATCTGTATTTATGGAACTTAGAGTTAAAGCATCTTTGGCATCGGCAAATCCACTGACCGCCGCGTTGTGGCTCGAACCGTTTCCTTCAATAAAAGCGATAGGATCGCCGAATCCTTCTTCTGCTTGATTGTTCCAACAAATCGTATTGATTGTCTTTCCTTCGCTGTGGATCGCTGCATATTGGGAGCCATAATTACAAGCTATTATACAGTTTGCCACAATGCCGGAAGGATTATAAATACCACCACTATTGGGCCAACCGCTTACTGTTGCCGAATTGTTATGGATAATACAGTTTCTGACGATACCGCCGTTCTCGTTGCGTATGGTTCCATATTTGCCTTGATTGCCTCGCATGATACAGTTTTCGACAATACCACCGGAGTTACGTATCGCACCACCGGAACTGGTGGAGGAGCATAGCTCTATAATACAATCTTTTATAACTCCTCCATCATTGAAAACTCCTCCTCCGTTTTGTCCTTTACAGTTTTTGATACGGCATTTCGAAAGAGTAATATTCGCCCGGATATAAGCTGCTCCTCCATCGCTGCTATGTTCGGCATTTTGAAGTGTAAGTCCTTCTATGAGGGTCGGATTTTCGCACGGGGAATCGTATTTGACGATTAAGTATTTTCCCAAACCTGTTCCGTCGAGTATGGTTTCGAATGTTTCGATGTCTCGTGCACCTGTATCTGCATTATATCCGCCTAAAATATTTACTCCGTCTACAATAGATACATATTCATTGTAGAGTCCCGAAGACACAAATACCGTATCTCCTGTGTGGCAGCTTTCTACGGCCGATTTGATGGAACCTTTTGCGGTAGCCCAAGATAACCCGTCACCATCACTACCTGCCGATACATATCGGTTTGCGGCATTACACCAATTACTCGATGCCAATAAGGCTATCGATAATGTCAAGCAAGATAATTTTTGTTTCATAATATCAATTATTTGTTAATGAATTTGTTATAAAATTATTTTAAACGGGCATATTTGATTTTTTATTTTTGTATGTTTTATAGCACATATTTCGAATGGATATATTTTAATAAATTGACAATTAGGTGTTTGTGTCTTGTTTGTGGATATAGATATACCTTTCGGATACTTTCGAAATGAAATATATCGAAACTTTATACAGAGGAATAAGCCAATAGAAGAATTATTTGCTCCTTATATCGGAATGTAGGACAAATAAAATTGAAAGGATTGCCTTCTTTTGAATGAGAATTTTAGAGCATTTTTGTTGATAGGGTAGGTATATTATAGCCTTTCGTTCAAGATGTTTGCAATATCGGTGGTGAGGTTTTCCTCGGTGACAGTCTGTACGGTAGATAGTCGAATGAATTTATCGCTTGGTGTACAGATAACTGTAAATACAGCCGACAAACAGGGCTCCGCCTACGATGTTGCCGAATGTGGCAGGAATGAGATTTGCCAAGATGAAATCACACCAACTTATCACAGCTCCTTGCAGCATGCCTAACGGGATAAAGAACATATTAGCTATGCTGTGTTCGTAACCTATGGCGACAAAACACATGACCGGAAACCAGAGACCCATCATTTTTCCAGCGGTGGAGTGTGCGCTGAATCCAAGCCAGACAGCGAGGCACACTAACCAATTCGCTCCGATTCCTTTGAGGAAGACGACCCACCCAGACATGTTTACTTTGGCTTGTGCGATTTGGACAATGGCGTTTTTCCACGGATCGGCATCAACGATGCCCGTACACCATACCATTATATAAACAAAGAAAATCGCTCCTATAAAATTGCCTATATAGACGATCGTCCAGTTTTTCAATATGGGCATGATTCCGTATTTCTTCTTCATAAATCCGGGAATCAGCACGGCATTATTACCGGTGAAAAGTTCTGCCCCGGCTAAAACGACCAAGATAAGTCCCAAAGGGAACATGCAACCTGACAATAGTTTTTGTAACCCCGGATTTCCTGCTGTCCATTCGGGAAATCCGTATCCGATGAGTAGGGAGAGAAGTCCTCCCATAGCGATGTAAATCCCTGCCAGCATTGCGGCGACGAGCGTTCTAGGAAAGGATGACAAGATTTTATTCAGTGCTGCCCGTTCGGCTTGGGCTACTATTTCGGCGGGTGTAGAAAATGACATGATAAATTTGTAATTACGAGGATAGGAGACGATTCTACATAGTCAAACCACAAACAAGATTTACCTTTTTTTATCTTTGTTATAGCAACCACAAATATTACTTTGATTGCCACATTTTTTGTTGCTGGAAATTCGTCATCAAAGGTAGACAATTAAAATAATATACGCACTACTTTATTTGTTTTTATTATAAAATATTGTTTAGGAGGTTGGCGGGGGGATTATCGAGGAAAATACTTTGAGGAATATAGTAAAAACGGCTGTCGATTTTCTATCGGCAGCCGTTTGGGTGATTGGGTGTACAAGTAAATCTATTTATCGGCCAGTTAAGCATGAATTTGTTTTATGGCTACTTGACGAGTACTTTGGTAACTCCTTTTTCTGTATGGACAAGGTAGCAGCCTGCGTGCTGCATAGGAATGACTTTGTAATCCGTATGCAAAGAGGCACTCGTTATCGTTTTACCATCGAGCGAGTAAACGGTGACTTGCACTCCGTTCAATCCGGTCAATATGATGTTTCGTCCTTCACTGTATATCAAGCTATTGTCTGCTGTTTCATCTGCTATACCGGTACTTCCGGAAGTCAAGGTGATATTGTCTATGGCTATGCGTGCACCGGCTTTTTCTGTTTTTCCACGGAAACCTAACTGTATGCGTTTATTACCGGCCAGTTGGTCGAGCGGGAGACTTACTTTGGTCCATTCGTTAGAACCGTTCGATTGAAGAGCCTCGCTTGCTGCTTCGTAGATTGTGCCGTTTACGGTGGTTTCTACTGTCAGTTCTGCGTTTTCCGTGTGCAGGTAGAATTCAAGTGTGAGTTTGTCTTGCCCGGCAATGTTGATAATAGGGGATTCAAGGCGGCTGTCATCTGCTTCCGCTTTTTTATTTACCAACATGGCGTAGCCGTTATCTTCATCTTGAGCGTCCAGAGAACCGCCGTTCTGATACATACCCCACGTATCATCTCCGCCTACGGTAGCTACCGACCATGTTTCGGTGGAAACATTTCCTTGGGCAAACGATTCGGCGAAGGGGAATGCGAGAGGCGTACCCAACATAATGCCGAATGGGGTGTAAGCACCCTTACCTCCGGCAGACACGGCGCAGATGTATCCTTGTGTGTAAGTTTGTTTGGTAAGCCCGGCAGTTGTCATGAGATAAGAGGTTTCTTTTATGCCGGTAGCCATGTCTATTATACTGCCGAAAAGGTATGTTCCGTAGTTGTAAGTCAGTTCTTCGGGATTGATGAACCCTCCGTTGGCTCCTGTTTCCGCCGGGGCATCCCACGTCAATAGGGCGGCTTGGTCGTTTTCATCGTCCCAACTGGCAATGAGGTTTTGTACATGTTGCGGGATATCCGTGCCGATGAAAACAGACTTTTCGGCATCGCGCCCGCGTCCTTGTTCATCGTACACGATGACGTTATAATGGTTCATACCTTGCACGCCATCGACCGTGAAGGAGTATTCTTTCCCTTTTTCCACTTCATTTTCAGTTAGGATAACGTTCCCTTCCTTGAGAATCTCGATTTTGGAGAGGGTGGTGAGTTCATCGCCATTGATGGCTTTGGTCGGGGCTTTGAATGTCAGAACAGCTTTCAAGACGCCGGTCGGATCGGGAATGGCGGTGAAGTCGGTTACCGAATCGGGAGCGGTGGTCGGTATGAACGGCTCGATAACGATGTCGTCTATGTAAAGCAGATACATACCTTGGCTGGTGTGGTGGAAGCCGAAGTAGTAAGTGCCTGCTTCCTGTACTTCAATGACCGATGACTTTTCGAGGTAAGTGTCACCGCTGACTGTGTAGTCGCCAAGCGCATTAAGCATACCTTCAACCGTGTTTTCGGAACCGAATGCGGTGCTGAAACTTTCTGTGTAGAATTCGCCGTATCCTTTTGTTTTGAATGACAGTTTATACAGATAATCCGTTCCCAATTCGATGGGAGGTGTGATGATCCAGTCGTCGGCGTTCTTGTCTAACTGGTCGCTTCCGGCGGCATTGTTTATCCAAGCCCAAGTCTTGCCGTCTTCGTTGGCATCGATAATGGTGAAGATGTCGAGTGCGCTGGCGTGGTCGAACGTTTCTTTGAATTCACCCTTGAACGCCGAGCCGAAGCGGATGCGGTTCGATTCGGTGGCGACTCCCACTTTTTCAGCTACCGCTGTTACCGTGTAGTAGTAATTGCCCAGCACGTCTGGCAGGTCTTCCGTGAAAACGGTCGCCGTATATTCGGCGTTTATCGTATCATTGCCGGGGTAGCGCACGAGGATATATTTCAGTAGTTCGGCGTCGAAGTGTCCGCCGTTGGCTCCATTGACAGGAGCTTCCCAGCTTACGGTGGCATGGTTGTCTTCTAGTGTGAATTGCAGATTACCTACGGCTGCGGGGCTATCTACGCCGGCGTAGATTTCGATTTTGCTTTTTACACCGTCACCTTCGGCGTTCGATACGAAGGCTTCCACTTTGTGCGTACCTTCCGTAAAGGTGTAAGGTGTGGAAAATTCGGCTCCGGCAACGACTGTTGCGTTTTCGAGCGTGAGCTTTTGGTGGTCGACGTAGATGGATACCTCCAACGAACCTTCCAGCTTGTCTCCTTCGAATGTTTTGTCTGGGGCGGTGAAGGTAATGTTGGCATCTAATCTTTCCGGCGAAGTATAGTTTACGCTCAGCTTATCGACGGCTGCGGGTGCTTGAGGGGCTGCTGCCGGTGGTACAGTGTAAAGTCCGAGCAGGACGACGGTTTCGTCATAATCGCTCACGAGTGAAGCCTTGCCGTTGTCGAGGTTGACTTCATAGAGGGCGGATTGCAATTTGTTGTTGATGGCAGCCCAATACATTTTGCCTGTGTTCAGGTCGATAGTTGCGCTTTGACTGTTTGAGGGCATGATCCCAGTAGCGCCGATGGAGGCTGCCGTGCCCGTGGCGGTGTTGATAGTGTAAAGGTTGCCATCATCGGCTATGCCGTAAAGCGTCCCTTCTTTGTCAAAAGACAGAGTGAAGTACATGCGGTCGCCGGTGCTTGCCACTTGTGTTGGTTGCCCGGAGAGTAGGTCGACCGTGCAGAGCCTCGTCGTACCTGCTTCGGACATGAATTGCCCGTAAATGGTTTTGGTCTTGCTATCGTAAGCGAGGCTGATAGGATAGTTGTCGTACGAGGCTTTGAGTGTCTGCTGTATGTCTCGCGTCCAGCCGTCCGTGTCGAAGAGGTAGTAATTGACGCCATACACGGTAGAGCCGTAGGTCGTGACTCGGTATCCGCAGAATTTCCCGTCGGCATAGACGGCTGCCGACAGATTGAAATCGGCTGCTGTTTTGACTGGCGTGAAAGTGGTTCCTTCCTCTGCGGGGAAGGAATAAATGCCGAATTCCCCATTTTCGGAAGTACTCCACTTGGAAGAGTAGGTCATACAGCCGAACAGTTCTACACTTTCTGCGAAAGCAGCGGTTTTCAGGGAATGACGGATAGCAGCAGTTTGCTTGCGGATTGTTTTCTGCGGGTTGTTTTCTATGGCGGACAGTTTCTCTAACTGTGCCACTTTGTTGTTTGATTGGGCTTTCAAGTCTCCCAAACCGTTTACAGTGCATACAAGCAGCACTGCCAAAAACAAATTTAAAACTCTTTTCATGCGATAACTAAAATTTGATGAATATACGATGGTTTTTAATACCTATTTATTATTAAAGACAAAAATAGTTGATGAAAAGAAAGCAGAAAAATATAAATCTTCTCAATTTGTCAATTTTGATAATTTGCGAAAAGATTGAGGGTATGCCGGGAAATATCGGCTGAGGCATACGACTCTGGTTGGATAAAGAGGATTAGCTGTGTTTAAAAGTGGGTTGAGAGGGATTACGAGTCCAAATGTAGTTTTTTTATTTCTTGGCGGAAACGGGAAGGAGGAACTCCCATTTCTTTTTGGAATGCTCTGTAAAAAGAAGAAAGTGAGTTGTAGCCGAGCGAATCGGAAAGCACTTTCAAAGGAATGTCATTTTCAGGCTCAGATAACAGAGCGAGCGCTTCCCGGATGCGGTATGAATTGATGTATTCGGAGAAAGAGGTGTTTTGCTCCGTAAACATGCGCGACAAGTAGGTGCGGTTGGAGTGAAGCCGTTCTACGAGCATGTCGATGGAGATACTGTTGCTGCGGTATAAGTGTTCGTCGTTCATCAGCTTTTCTACGGCTTCAAAGAGTGCTTTGTTTTTCTGGCCGGTGTTTACCAGATCGGTTTTCTCGTCCCGTTGTTCGAGCAGTTGTCTTTCCCGCTGACGGTGGGTGTCGTATAATATCACCAGTTGCCGGTACATGTGGTTCTTCCGTACATAAAGTACATATAGAGCTATGAGTATGACGGCTATGAGCCCGGTCACGAAGACGGCTAATTGAAGTTTCCGGTTTTTTTCAGACAAGAGCAGTTCTTTTCGGCTAAGTTCTTTTTCAGCTTTTTCTGTCTCGTAGTTTAGTATCATGTGGCTGAATGAACGTTCTTGTTCTATATTAAAAATGCTATCGGCGAGGGATTGATGTCTTTCCTTATGTTGGGATGCCATAGCAATATCTCCTTTTTCTTGAAATAACTCGGCCATACCTTTGTAAAATTGGAGGCGGTAATAGTAATGGTTTTGCTGTTCGGCCAGTATAAGCCCATTTTGGTAAGCTGTATTTGCTTCGTCGTAACGTCTTTCCGCTTTCAGAAAGTTGCCGTAATAAAGGTAGGCTTCGGTGAGTACGTCTATATTGGTGCGTTGTGTGTGGTTTAGTACTTTTCGGAAATATAGTTCGGCTTGTTGAGGTTTTCCAATGGCGGCAAGTATGTTCCCGTGGATAACGTCCGGTTCGTCGGTGTTAGCCATATGTGTCGCAATGGCGGTGGCTTCAGATATATAATGTAGCGCTTCGTCATAATTTTTCGAAAGATAGTACATGGTGGCAACGTTCAATGCGCCGAGAAAGCGTACATAATCATTATGTAGTTTGCTTCCCCCTTCGTATACCTCCAATGCGTATTTTATACCTGAGGGGTCGTTTCGAAGGTAGTAAATCCTCGTCATATTGCTTAAAATGATATAATAATTTGTTTTATCCTCACTTGCGTCGGCATATTGCAGAGCTTCTTGGAAGTAGGCAAGGGAGGCATTGTAATTGAGTGTCGTATTGCGTGCGTTTATTCCTAACCCGTTGGCTATAATGGTCTGTATATAGGTGTCGTGATGTTCTTCTACATAGGGAATAGCTGCATTAAAATACGTGAACATGGAGTCTGCTTGGCCGGAAAGTATATAAGCTTGTCCGATGTATGCGCCTACATAGGCTTGTGTTTTCTTGTCGTGGTTGGCAATGGCTTTACGGTAGTAGGTTTTAGCTGTGTCTATCAGTATTTCGTATTCTCCTTTACGCACGTACTCTCCCCAACTTTTGATGAGTGCGTAGGAATCTGTATGTGTTGCAGGCGTCTGTACGGTCATGGCGTTCTTCTCCTGTTCCTTACAGCCGGAGAGAAGCAATATTATCAGAAATATGTATGATAAAATGCTGTTCATTCGAATGCTGATTAAGAGCTTAAAGTCGGGTAATCATTACCAGTTTATCACTCTTTTTGTGGTATGTGCAACCGGTAGGTCTTGTTTGTTATTTTTCAATAATGTCGTACCTTTCGACAACAAAGATAGTGCAAAGAAAAAGCACAGGCAAATTTACCGGTTCATAAAAGTGCTGTGCGATAGGGCGGAAGTACCCGCAGGGCGAGGGGAATACATTCTACAATCAAACGTTTTTTTGCAATTCCTCTCCTCTATATTGTTTCGTAAAGCTACGGAACATGGCAGGGGAGAGGTCGATGCTTGACTTTTTCTCCGTTACTGCCTGTATTTTTCGATATATCCATTGAATTAACCCCTCCGTCACTTCGTGCCACCTCCCCTATATTTTTGCTATGCAAAACACAGAGGAGGAGGTTTAATGCCCTTCTATCTCATTATTTATCAATGAGACGGATCGTGTTTGTCCTTCTCCCTCGCCGTGTCCAATGGCATTGCGGGGTATCGTGTAAAAAAATATAGGGAAGAGACCGAAGAAACGGTAGTTCCTGAGGAGAGGGTGTGAAAAAGATGGCATAAGATTTTTGACTGTAAGGGTTAACCCCCTCGTCCTGCGGACACTCCCCCTATATTCCCTTACGGTAACACAGGGGGAGAGGGCTAAAATGCATTTCGAACATCTTTAAACTCCTCCCTTGCCGTGCCTCGTAGCCTTGCGGGGTGTGGCGCAGCCATAGGGGAGGTGGCACGTAGTGACGGAGGGATTGAGAAGATATTATATAATCTTTGATTGAGGAGTTAGAGGTATAAAACGGGTAATCCCCATTAATTATCGACAGAGCCCTGATTGTTTTTGATCGTTTTTTTGGGTGTGGATATATGCCTCTGCCCCGTATTCCACAAGAAAATGGGATACAGGGGGTTGAGATGTGTATTTGGAGAATGAAATATTTTCTTTTATTCCCGCCTATTGCAGCCGAAAGAGGCGGCATGGAATCCGGGATTCGGTTCACCGATCGGAGTTCTTACGTAGGTTTCGCACCAGATATTGCCGGAAAGAGGCGAAAGGGGATTGGGTCGATATTCCGGTGTATCGATGTGATTCGTAAGGTTCTTTTCCCGGTTCCCGAATCCATTTTCTAATGATTCGGAGGTGTCTCCGGGTTTTCTTTCGTATGAATCGGATTCTTTTTCTTCTCTGTTTTCGGGGGTCGATGCGGTTTCCGAGGCGGCTTTTTCGTTCTCTTCGTTTTTTCTTTCCTCTTGTTTCCTGAGCGCTTCGCGCCGGCAGGCTTCGAATCGTTCGCGTTCCTCCCGTTCCTCGGGTGTGTCGAATATCTCTTCGTGGTCGACAAGGTACTGTGTGGACTCGATGTCGTATAGCCCGGCTTTCCGAAAGAGTTGGTTTCTCTTTTGGTAGTGCCAAGCGAGTGTTCCATCGGCTTGCATTTTCTTCCGGTCGCAGCGGGGACGTTTTCTCTCTTGGGAATGTCTTTCGAGCTTGTCGATACATCGAAGGACGGCGAGCAGGGTCAACCGGTCCTTTTTAGGATCGATTTCGAGGAGCATCTTGTAGTACTTGATCAGGGCTACTTGACGGTAGTTCTCGATTTCTCCTCTTAAATCTATGCTCGTATCGAATCTTGTATCTATCATCGCTCGTTTGTTTTTTCGACAAAGGTATATTCTTGTTGTCGGCAGTTTATGGCATGATGATACTTTGATGAAAGAGACGTTCTTACCGTTTTTTATTTTTGTTTTTTCTGTTATGGACTTGTCACAATTTTTGGAAAATAAATTTATAATGGAACGACTCCAATGCCGGGGCGATCCAGCAGTGTTATTTTTCCTTCGACAATTTTCACTCCATCGAATAGATCGTTGGATATAAGCAGGTTTCCGTCAAGGTCGGCCCAGTGGGCTAACGGCGACAGTTGTGCTGCGGCAGAGATGGCACAGGAGGTCTCGGTCATGCAACCGATCATCACTTTCATATCCAAAGCTCTTGCCAATATGGCCATTCGGTAGGCTTCGCGCATACCGGTGCTTTTCATTAGTTTTATATTGATACCATCGTAGAGCCCGTATGCCCGTCGTACATCGGGCATACGTTGCAAAAATTCATCGGCGATGATAGGCAGAGGAGCGCGTTCGTGGAGCCAAGCCTGTTCGTCTATCTTTTCTTTGGGCATGGGTTGTTCCACGAACAGGCAGTTTTGTTCACTAAGCCATTGTATCATTTCGAGCGCATACTCCTTATTGTCCCAACCTTGATTGACATCGACACAGATGGGGCGGTCGGTCTCTGAACGAATGATTTTTACCAATTCTTTATCGTTGTCCAATCCCATCTTGATTTTCAATACATTGTAGGGGGATGCTTCCCGCAGTTTCTGACGGACAACTTCTGCGGTATCTATCCCGATAGTAAAGGAGGTATCGGGGCATTTTTCGGGGGAGAGTCCCCATATTTTGTACCACGGTTGTCCCATGATTTTACCGACGAGATCGTGCAAAGCTATATCTACCGATGCTTTTGCCGACCGGTTGTCGGGTGCAACGGAGTCTACATAGTCGAGAATTTCTTCCATGCGGAAAGGATCGGTAAACTGCTTCAAGTCGAGTTGCCCAAGAAAGCGACATACCGATTCTTGGGTTTCGCCCAAATAAGGCGGCATGGAGGCTTCTCCATATCCTGTCCATTCTCCGAAACGGAGTTGTACTTGTACATCGGGGGTGTGGGTACGAGAACTTTTCGCCAAATTGAAGGCGTGTTTCAATTTCAAGTCATACGGTTTGAAAGAAAGTTGCAATCTATCTGAACTTGTTTCTTTGGATGCGGAAGTTCCGCAACTATTAAAAAGTGCGGGGGATAGTGTCAATCCCAATGTGCCTATCGCACTTTTGCGCAAAAAATCTCGTCTGTCCATTTTCAGTTTATTTTTGCTCGAAGTACCACGGGTGTCGTTTTACGGCCGTGATTCCCGGAGTCCCTATCTTGTTCACGACTCTGCTGATACCGAGGAGCGGAATAGCGTAATAGTCGGTATCCCGAGCATCGATACTGTTTATTTTGACTTGTCCCGAAGAGTGTATATATTTCCCATCGTTCAGGTAGAGAGCCACGTGCGAGACTTTGCCGGGGGCGTTGCCGAAGAACAGGAGGTCTCCTGTCTGACATTCGTCCCATTGTTCTGCCGGCATGATGTCGCCGGTGAGAGCTTGTTGCGAAGCATCGCGGGAGAGAATGATTCCGGCAGAAAAATAGGCCGTTTTGACAAATCCCGAACAGTCGGCACTTTTGACCGAAGTGCCGCCCCAGAGGTAAGTCGTTCCCATCATTCCTTCGGCGGTCTGTATGATTTTATTCATGTTTACGGGAGTCGATGCCCACTCGGAGAGTTCGCGACATTCGTCGTGTTTCAAGAATCCGGTTCTTCCATCGGGGAAAGATACGGGTATGAACTTTTTTCCCGCTTTTCCTGCGGCTTGCAGAATACAGCCCGATACGATATCAGACACGGTCTCGGCATTTTTATCTGCGGAAGCATATACATAGCCTTGCAGTCCGGTATAGACATATCGGGTGGCATTTTTCCATTCGGTCCACTCGGCAGTAGTTTTTACGGAGATCGAATTTGCGATTATCCAACTGATGTAATTATCGGGAGTTTGCACTCTGTACCAACCCTTTTGCTCTTCCAAGATGAGCAGGGGCGTACCGAGAATAGCCTGAGAGACCATCTCGGCCGAATGTCTCGGCTCGCTTCTCAAATGTGCACAGCAGACTGTGACAATACCTCTTGTCTTTTCGCCAAGACGACGGTCGGGCAGCAACTTTATCGCATTTATATAGGAGATTCCGGCCGTGTCGAGCGTTCGGAGCAATGTTTCGACGGCTTGCCGGTTGTCGCACTTTCCTTTCAGAATATGGATAGAATCGTTCAATAGCTCGCTCGATACCGTATAAACGGCTGTGCGGGAATCGGGTGCATATTGCCGTCCGATTCGTTCTATCCAAGTTTGTATATCATTGGACTGGGCATTTGCCATAATCGGGATAATCAACAGAAAACAAAGTATGATCTTTACAGTCGATGTGTTCATGAGGGTGTTCGAATAGTAAACAATTATAGCGAAAGATAAGAGCCGTGTAAACGGAAATCGCATTTCCGACTTGGCTATGCCGAACCGCTTCTTATCTTCATAGCTACAAATATATTGAAAAGCCCCGATAGATCGAACTTTACGACCCGATAAATTTCATCTGTTTGTTACAATCCGGTTATCGGGGTAAAGCAATCTCGGGTAGTGTCCAAAAATGTGCTTGGGGAAAATGTTCGTTCAGATAGGTTTTCAAATATTCCTCGGTGTCTTTGTCTATCCGTTCGTCTGTTTTCGGAAAGGTATTGTAGACCATTCCGTAAAGGGGAATATTCCTATTTACCAGCGCTTCGATAGAGAGCAGCGTGTGGTTGATGCTACCCAAACGCCCGGACGTTACCAAGATAACCGGCAGCTTTTGGTCGGCGATGTAATCGACCGTCAGGTATCGGCGAGTAATAGGAACCATCAAACCTCCGGCTCCTTCGAGCAGAACCACGTCGTACCTGCTTTGGAGTATCCGGGTGGACTCTGTTATTTTTTCTATGGGAATAATGCGGTCGTCTATCTCGGCTGCCAAATGCGGAGAAGCGGGGTAGGAATAGACAATGGGGAATGTGATTCGCTCCTTATCCTCCGGGGTGAACGGTATTCCCATAATTTCCCGATGCAGGTCTATGTCTTCGGAGTGGCCTACATTCCCGGTCTGTATCATTTTTTGAGTGATCGTTTTAATCCCTTTGCTGTTCCATTCACGTGCCAGCCACCCTGTGGCGTAACTTTTCCCGATGTTGGTATCTATACCGGTGATAAAAAAAGTTCCTTTCATATCTGTGTTTTTTTATGTGCGACGATGTAGACGGGTCGATAGGTGAGCGTGATCTCTTTTTTCCCGTCGAAAGTCTTTCTATATCGCTTTATAAAGTCGAATCCTTTTTGCCGGGAGTGTCCCGAAATACCTGTCACACCGGTGTTTTTGAGATGCCGGAGTAACTCGACGGGAGTGTCGAAACGAAGGGTGCATTCCTCTTGTTCGAAAAGTTCGACCCGAAAGTGTTTTTCGAACAATCGTTTTAAATCGGCAGACTCCCAATAGGGCATTTCTACGGTCATTAAAGATTGTATTTCGGGCAGATTGCCGGCTGCGAATGTGCTGACGGCGATCGTGCCCGTATCGGACAAATTGCCGGATATGCGTTTCAAGAATCCTTCCAAATCGGTGAACCATTGAATCGTCGAAGCGGAGGCAATCAAATGGTATGTTTCGTCGAAATCGATTTTTTCGGCATCGCCTTCCATGAAATTCAACTGTTTGAACGGTAGTGCGGTTATGTAGTCTTTCATTTCGGGCGACAGGTCGTTTATCGTGAATCGGGCATCGGGGAATCTGTCGATGAGACAGCGGGTCAGTTTCCCTGTTCCGCAACCTATTTCCAGTATATTGTCGATGCATTTGTTCAAACGGCTCGGAATCTTGTCGTTCAGCTGTCGGGCTATCCGGCTTTGGATAAGGCCTTCCCGTTCATAGGTGGAGGCTGCGTTTCCGAAGCTGTTTTTAATGGTCGCTTTGTCGAGCCTATTTTCCAACACAACCGGGCGGAAATGGAAAAAATGGGGTTCGTCCAGCTCTTGAACGACCGTTGTCCCTTCCCATGCGTTCACTTGGTTTCTTGCGGGAAATATGAGGTCTCTTGTCCCGATTATCGCTTTGTCCCAACGGAAACGGGGACGAGGGTGCAGGGTTATGTTCTCGCCTATGGCACGCAATTCGTCGTACAAGCTGTTCATGTCTCTTTCGGGGAAAGCCTCCTTAAAATCGTCGAGGTGTTCGCAACACATGCGCCGGTAGAATTTTTTCAAGCTCGCTTCGTTCAAATGTTCGAGAGTCGCCCGGAATATTTCGGGGGGGATGCCTTTCTCGATGTCGATTCCGCATTCGGTTCCGTTGATGGCCGTGGCGTGTCTTATGGGGAGTCCTTTATCGGGTAAGACCGTTGCCGCCGCCCAAACGCCAAACGACCACGCATAGACTTCGATGTTTTTATAGTCGAGGAATGGGGTGGTGTCGAAGTTCAGGTCGGTGTAGTCGTAGCAGACACAACAGTCGCAGCCTATGTGACTCAGATAGGCAAACGGATGCGTATCCATTCCCCAACCGGCGAAGAGGAGGATTAAGTCGTCGGTGTGTCTGCGAGAAATGAAAGTTTGTATCATAGGCCCGATGAAATCTTGGTTAACGTGTGAATGAGCCGGTCTATCTCCGTATCGGTATGTCCGGCGCTCAGCGAAATCCTTAACCGGGAGGTTCCTTGCGGTACGGTGGGCGGGCGAACCGGCAACAGATAAAAGCCTTCGTGCTGTAATTTTAAGGCGGTTTGTACGGTGCGTTCCGTTTCGCCCAATACGAAAGGGACGATGTGGCTGCTGCTGACAATCGCTCCGTTCAACGGATTGAGCGCTTGTCTTACTTTGTGGCCGATTGCCTCCAAATGTTCCCGGTGCGATTGCATATCGACGATTTTATCGATGATGAACAGCGTCCATTCGAGATTGACAGGCGGCAATGCGGTCGTAAAAATCAACGTCCGCATTTTGTTGACCAAATACCGTTTCATTTCATCGGAGCAGATAACGAATGCTCCTACCGAAGCGGCAGCTTTTCCGAACGTACCGACCAAGAAATCTATCTCTTTAATAACGTCTTGCTCTTCGGCGCAGCCCAATCCGCATTGACCTCTTACGCCGAAAGCATGGGCTTCGTCGACATACAGGTAAATATTGGGATAGTGTTTCTTCAACGCCACTAAGCGGGGCAAGTCGCATTCGTCACCGTCCATGCTGAATATGCTTTCGGTCACGATGAATACCGCTTCGTATTGCGAGGCCGACTCGGAAACCAACCGTTCCAACTGTTCGTAATCGTTATGCCGGTAGCGTATGCAGCGGGCTTTGGAGAGTCCTATCCCGTCGACTATGCTCGCATGGACGAGTTTGTCGGCCAAAATCAAAGAGCGGTTGTCGGTCACTGCCGGCAGAATGCCGCTGTTGGCATGGTAACCGCTGTTGAATACGAGAGAGGCTCCGGCTTTGTACAATTCGGCGAGCCTTTTTTCCAATCGAGCGTACACGGGGAAATTGCCGGTCAACAGCCGAGAAGATGTCGAGGAAAAACGAACGTCACGGGGATTCAGGTTTTGCAAAAACACCTTTTTTAAGTCCGTGTCATCGGCCAGTCCCAGATAATCGTTCGAGGAGAAATTCAACATGGTGTTCCCGTCACGGACGATGGACAGGCCTTGTGCATCCACTGCCGGCAAGGAGCGCAAATTTCCTTGTCGAGAGAGTTGTTCCAATTGGGAAGAATAGGTATTCATTATCGCAGTGTTTTTACTACCTCCAACAGAGCCGAGGTGAGTGTGGAAAGTTGGGACTGGGTTATGATGAACGGCGGCATGATGTATACCAATTTCCCGAACGGCCTTACCCAAATGCCCCGCTCGACAAATTGTTTCTGTATGGAAGCCATATCGACCGGTTTTTTCATTTCGATGACTCCGATAGCTCCCAGCATTCTTACGTCGGAAACTTGGGGCAGTGTCGCCGCCGGACTTAACTCCCGTTTTAATTGGGCTTCGATGGCGGCGACTTTCTCTTTCCAGCCGGAAGAGAGGAGGAGAGAGACGGACGCACAGGCCACGGCACAGGCCAAAGGGTTACCCATGAAGGTGGGCCCGTGCATGAATACTCCCGGATTTCCGCTGGAAATCGTGTGGGCGACTTCGTGTGTCGTCAAAGTGGCCGCCATAGTCATGTATCCTCCGGTCAGGGCTTTGCCGATGCACATGATGTCGGGGGTGACTCCCGCATGTTCCCAAGCGAACAGTTTCCCGGTGCGGCCGAATCCGGTGGCGATTTCATCGAAAATGAGCAGCAGGTTGTATCGTTCGCATAGCTGCTTGGCTTCCCGAAGGTATTGCGGGTGATAGAACCACATGCCGCCGGCTCCTTGCACGATGGGTTCGAGGATAAGTGCCGCCAATTCTTCGTGATGGGCTTCTATGGCTTCCCGAAGAGGTGCGATGCAGGTGGGATCCCATTCATCGTCGAATCGGCAGGAGGGAGAAGGGACAAAATAGCGGGTGGGGAGCGCATCTCCGAAAATGGAGTGCATACCGGTTACCGGGTCGCATACCGACATGGCATTCCATGTGTCGCCATGATACCCCGACCGTATGGTGATGAGGTTACATTTAGAGACCTTTCCGCGGGCGTGCCAGTATTGTATAGCCATTTTCATGGCGACTTCGACCGATACGGAACCCGAATCGCAATAAAATATGTGTTGCATGGACGAGGGTACGATTTGCAAAAGCAGTTTCCCGAGGTCGATCGCCGGTTGGTGGGTGAGTCCACCGAACATGACGTGCGACATTTTTTTTAGTTGCTCTTCCGCCGCCTTGTTGAGCGTGGGGTTGTTGTATCCGTGTACGGCTGCCCACCATGACGACATGCCGTCGATGAGCCTTTGTCCGTTTTCCAATTCTATATATACCCCTTCCGCTCTCTTGACGGGATAGCAGGGCAGGGGATTAATGGTCGAGGTGTAGGGATGCCATAGATGTTGGGCATCAAAATTATCCATAAGCAAGCGTTTTTAGAATATGAAAAATCCGGTATAAAGCGAAGCTGCCGCTGTTATCCCGGAATATATAGATGGTAAATGTCTGTTTATTGTCGCACGAATGACCGGTGGAGCAGCTTGTCACCGGAGTATCTACGGTACTCTCCAAAATTTCGGGGAGAAAAAAACTTCCCGCCGTGTGTTCTTCTTCGGACGGTTTATCCGAACGTTCCATATTTCCCACGACAATATCGGTGGAAGTTGTGGAAAGTCCTTTTTTCAAAGACTTGTCGGCTATTTCCTTACGGACACTTCCTATGTTTACACATTTGCCTATACTGCAAAAGGTAGCATAGTTGTGGCGATTCCATCGGCGGAACCATACCCTGTGAACCGATAAGGAGGTCGAAGTTTTCATATCGCAAAAGTACGAAAAAAATTAGAAACGACTTCTCTTTTTTTCTTATTGAGACCGTGCGGATAAAAAAACGGCTGGCGGTGTAAGATAGTAGTTCGAGCTATAAATGTTAAATATTGCCCGATTTGCCGAAAAAAGTGCGGTGTGCCGTTCGTGGTGTACGTCGCTTTTTTTATATTTGTAACTACGAATATAGGATGCGGTTCGGTATAGCCAAGTCGGAAATATAATTTCCTCTTGTCTCTGCACTCACCTTTCGCTATATTTGTAAACACGAATATAGGATTCGGTTCGGCATAGTCAAATCGGAAATATAATTCCCTCTTGTCTCTGCACTCACCTTTCACTATATTTGTTCACAAAGTGATATGTTTGAAAAAACAACAGCCAAATCGGCTGATAGTATAATTTATCCAACAAATAAAATTATAGAAAATATGGACCTAACATTGAATTTGAACTCACGTTTGCAACCCATGCACAGACATGATTTGGAAGATGCACTTCAAGAAATTCTTGAAAAGGGAAAATTGGGAGAAGTAACGGGTGGAGGAACACTACAAAGTCCACAAACCGGAGAAATTGTATCCTGTGATATAGAGATTCACCTAAATGATGATAAACAAGATAGTGTAAACCGTTTGGTGGAGCTTATGAATATAATAGGAATCCCCAAAGGCTCAGCTTTATTATGCACAGCACCTGAAATTAAGATAGAAGTAGGGACTTTGGAGGGATTGGCTTTTTATGTCAATGGAACGGATTTACCAGATGAAATTTATGAGAGTTGCGATATCAATCACGTCATTGAGCAGATGGAATCAGCAATGAATGGCATAGGTCGTTTTTATAGTTATTGGGAAGGTAATGAATGGACAGCCTTGTATTTTTACGGGGTTTCATTTGTTGAAATGAAACAAAAAATAGAACCGTTCATTGCTTCTTATCCTTTATGTCAAAAAAGTCGAATAGAACAAATTGCATAGTTGGATAACAGTCTCCTATATACATCTTTTTATTGCTGTGCGGTATGGTGTTTCTGCACAACAAATAGTAGAATGGAGCGATTTGCAGACTATAATGGATAACTCGACGGTTCTTATCGTGTGGAATCGACACGGGATTGCAAGCCTTATATGTTGCTAAATCGTTGCTTCTATTTCTTAAACAATTATCTAAAATTTTATTTTTCAATTAGTTAAGATAAACCGACGAAAATCTAAAATAAATTTGTTTCTCTACATCGCTTCTGCTATCTTTGTAAATACGAAGATAGGATGCGGTTCGGCATAGCCAAGTCGGGAATGTGATTTCCGTTTGTCTTTGCACTCACCTTTCGCTATCTTTGTCAATACGAAGATAGGATGCGGTTCGGCATAGCCAAGTCGGGAATGCGATTTCCGCTTGTCTCTGCGCTCACCTTTCGCTATCTTTGTAAATTATACATCTATGATTCATGTAACATAGATGAATGGAAGTCATCGGAATTTAATGAGATATGAGAACTGGTATAGTTTATATGGTGGCAACGGTTTTGTGTATTTTTGTAACCTCTTGTTTTACAGGAGTCGAGAGTACAAAGAAAATAACTATGCCCGATACAGGCGAAATTGCGGCACAGAGTCCCGAAGATCGTTTTATAGAGTCTTATTTCGTTCAACAAGGGTGCGATGCGTGGCGCATAGGAAAGCCGTTTTATTATACCGATGAAAAACTTTCGTTCGTTTTCAGACCAGAAAAGCCTACTTTCCCGGATAGTATCTCTTTGAAGGGGAAAATTTTTACGTATGCCGGAAGTATAGAAGAAAGTCCTTTTGGCGGGGACGACAAAGTTGTCTTGTTATTCGATTGCGAAGGTCATAAGTTTCGCTATGAAACAGGGAAGACCCGGGAGGAGATCGGTCGGTTGAAATATACACCATTGATACCTCCGTTCATCGATATCGATGATTTAAATATGGCTCGCTCTCTTTTGAAAGACAGAGTTCTGTATATAAAAACGCCTATGTGGTACAATGAAAAATCGGAAGCGATAGAGGGGCGAAAGTTGATACCTGTCCGAGTTGTGGATATTCGTCCGGGAAATAACGTGTTGCCGGTCGAAGTTTGGTTCGAGGACGATAAAGGAAATCAAGCGGGAGTTTTCATGTCATTGCTTTCTTCTTCCCGCTCCCAATATATCACGTTCGACCGCTTGTTTTCTTTCGAGAATCCACGTTTGCAATATAAGGAAATACAGGACGATGCTTGGGAGCAAATTACGTTGGGAAAAGTAAAGACGGGTATGACGAAGGCCGAATGTAAACTTTCGTTGGGCAATCCGAACGAGGTGAAGAAGATTCCCACATACAGCGGATTGAGAGAGCAGTGGATATACAACTCGGGAGCGTATCTGTTTTTTGTCGATGATTTGTTGGCCGATTATAGGTTGTGATATGATTAAGGTAGAGGAGAATTATTTTATAAAGGACAGGCATACATTCCACATGCCCGTTTATACCAAGTGGTTTGTAGAGTATGAAACGGTCGAGGAGTTGGTGACGTTGTTGCAGTCCGATTTATTGCGGGAACATACTTTTTTCCCGATAGGAGGGGGAAGCAATTTGCTTTTTGTAAAAGAAATGTACAATGGCGTATTGTTGCATTCTGCCATACAGGGCATGGCTGTGTCGGAGGAGACCGATACCGAGGTGCTTGTGGAAATAGGAGCGGGTGTCGTGTGGGACGACTTCGTCGCTTGGACGGTCTCCAACGGTTGGGGGGGAGCCGAGAATTTGTCGTACATACCGGGCGAAGTGGGAGCGAGCGCCATTCAAAACATAGGAGCTTACGGCGTGGAGGTGAAAGATATTATCCATGAAGTAAAAGCGGTAGATGTCGAGACTTGCGAATCCCGTACCTTTCGAAATGCAGAGTGTAGGTATGGTTACAGAAGCAGTATTTTCAAGCACGATTGGAAGGGTAGATATATCGTTACATCGGTAGTGTACAGATTGCAAAAATCGCCCGAACTACATTTGGATTATGGAAATCTGCGGGCTTCATTGTCCGGCGATGACATTTCTATCGCTGATGTCCGTAAAGCTGTCATAGAAATCAGGCGGTCGAAATTGCCGGAACCCGATGAATATGGCAGTGCCGGTAGTTTTTTCATGAATCCTGTAATTCCTACGGAACAATATGAGAAGCTGAAATCGTCTTATCCCGATATGCCTCATTACGTCGTAGACGATATGCATGTTAAGGTTCCTGCCGGTTGGCTTATCGATCGTTGTGGCTGGAAAGGAAAAAGTTTCGGCGGTGCGGCGGTTTATGAGAAGCAGTGCTTGGTATTGATAAATAAAAACAATGCAAAGCCCAACGATGTGGTTGCTCTCGCGGAAATGATTCGTAAATCGGTATCGGACACTTATGGTATCGTTATCAATCCTGAGGTTAATTATATTGAATGAGTATGATGCAGGTTACTTTCTTAGGGACAGGAACTTCAACCGGAATACCGCAAATCGGTTGTACGTGTTCGGTATGTACTTCTACCGATCCGAGGGACAGTCGGTTGAGAACCTCGGCCATAGTTGAGATAGAGGGTAAGAACATATTGATCGATTGTGGCCCCGATTTTCGTCAGCAAATGTTGCGATTCCATATTAAACGAATCGATGCGGTATTGGTTACTCATATACATTATGACCATACCGGAGGGATAGACGATTTGCGTCCTTTCGGGGAAAACGGTACTGTTCCTATTTATTTGGAGCCTTCGGTCGCCGAGGGAATACGAAACAGGTTGCCTTATTGTTTTGCCGATCATCGTTATCCGGGAGTTCCCAATATTTGTTTGCAAGAGATAGGTCTGTCACCGTTTTTAATAGAGGGAATAGAAATTGTTCCCATAAGGGTGATGCATTATAAATTGCCTATCTTGGGGTATCGTATAGGACGGTTTGCTTATATAACGGATGCTCTTACTATTCCTGAATCGGAATATGAGAAGTTAAAAGATATAGATGTATTGGTCGTAAATGCTTTGCGGAAAAAGCCCCATCTTTCGCATCAAACGTTAGCCGATGCGTTGCGAATCATCGATAGAGTGGGGCCGCGGGAAGCCTACTTGGTTCACATGAGTCATCATATGGGATTGACTTCGGAGGTAGAAAAAGAATTGCCTGCCCATGTGCATTTCGCATACGATGGTTTGGTTATCGACAGCTTGTGATTATTTTGAACCATCTTCTTTATAGCTTGTTTTAGCTATAAGAATAAAAAACAATTTGATTATGGCAAAAACAATTCAAACTGCTATCGAAGCCGGTTCTCGTATGGCTCCCGCGAAATTCTATATAAAGATTACGCCGGACGGCCCTTATTTGCTTTATGGTAATCCTCCTATGGATCAAGAGATTATAGTTCCTAATGACGAAGGTTCTTCTTGGACCTATCGTAAGGGTAACCATTTTAGTACGACAGAGGAGCCTACGGCTTTATGCCGATGCGGAGCATCCAAGAACAAGCCTTATTGCGATGGCTCCCATCATCATACGGACTGGGACCCGAAAGAGACGGCATCTCATAAGCCTTTATTGGAAGATGCCGAAGAATATATAGGGCCAACTATGGTACTTGCTGATAATGAAGAATATTGCGCTTTCGCTCGTTTTTGCGATGCCTACGGTAGAATTTGGAATTTGGTACAAACGGCCGAATCCCAAGAAGAACGTGACTTAGTCATTCATGAAGCCGAGCATTGTCCAGCCGGCCGTTTGGTTGTTTGGGATAAAGAAACAGGCGAGATTTTTGAACCTCCATTTGATCCGGCAATAGGATTGATCGAAGACCCTGTGATTAAAGTCAGCGGCCCCATTTGGGTAAAAGGAGGAATTCGTATAGAAAGTTCGGACGGAAGCAGTTATGAGATAAGAAACAGGGTTACCTTGTGTCGGTGCGGACAATCGCAAAACAAGCCTTTTTGCGACGGGACACATGTGTCGGCTAAATGGCATGACAAATTACCGATGGAGCAGGAAGCAGAAGTAGAATAAGACGATATATGATTTTAGGAGATTTGAGTGACACGAAGCGGGTAGAGGCTTTGCATCCCTTGCTGGGGAAACTTTTCAGTTATATTAAAGAGCATGATTTTCTTTCCGATTCGATTGGGCGTATCGAATTGGACGGTGATCGAGTTTTCATCAACAACGATTATCCGATATTACGTTCTCAATCGGAACAAGTTGTAGAGGTACATCGACGTTACCTCGATGTGCATGTTCCTCTTGATGCTCCTGAAATAGTGGGGTGGAAGCCTCTGTGCGATTTGAAGGAGGTGCAGCAAGCGTATTCCGAGGAGAAAGATTGTGCCTTTTATTCCGATAGGCCGTCGACTTATTTCACCGTATATCCCGGTCAGTTTCTGATTGTATTTCCAGAGGACGGCCATGCTCCTATTATCGGAGAGGGTAGACTGCGCAAAATTTGTGCTAAAATAAAGTTGTGATCGGGTATCGATTGAGAATCGATAAATATTTTTATTCGTATTATTTACAAAGGCAAATATATATACGACAATACCCTAAATCTCGTGGTAACAAAATTTAGGGTATTGTCGTATATGGTTACTTTTATAAATTATCCTTTATTACTTTGCAAGGATTTCCGACTGCTATGCAATTGGCGGGTATAGATTTGGTGACGACACTTCCCGCTCCGATTGTCGTACCGTCTCCTATGGTTACGCCGGGTAGGATTATACTGCCACCTCCAATCCAAACGTTTTTCCCGATGTTCACCGGTTTGGTGAGAGATTTCCAAAAACAGCTGTTTTCGCCCAAACGTTCCTGAGGTGCGGTGTGATGGAAGACTGTATAGATATGTACACCCGGACCTATTCCCGAATAATCGCCGATAGTGATGGTATTACAATCCAAAAATACGCAGTTCATATTTATTTCCACATTTCGCCCGATATGTATATTCTCACCGTAGTCCACGAAGAAGGGAGCTGAAATCCAAACATTTTCTCCTCTTGATCCAATTAAATCGTCTAATAATGAGGATAGTTTTTCTATATCGTCAGATGGGGTATCGTTATATTCTTTTTGTAATTGCTTTGCTTTATGCCATCTGTTGATTAATTCTGTGTCACCGCAATCATAGGGCTCTCCGGCAAGCATTTTCTCTTTTTCTGTTTTCATAATCTTAAATTATTCTCATGGTCTAACAAATATACGAAAAACGGATTGAAATTTTAATATCTCAATCCGTTTTTATGATTCACATCAAGAAGTTTCTAATCTTGTTTTTTTGCTTTCATGCTCGATATGGTTAAAAAGGCAATGAGCAGCAAATACATAATCAATCCGACAGTTTGCAGAGTCGCTTCACTCAAATCGTGGGTATACTCGAATCCTGCAAACTTCATTCCCGCACTGACGACTCCCATGAGCGCACCGCCGGCAATGAATCCCGAAGCCAATAATGTGCCCTTATCCAAACGGGCTTTGTTCAGAGCGGTATCTTTTGAACGGCTGCCTACATACCAACTGATAAGCCCTCCGATGACCAAAGGTGTATTTAGTTCCAACGGAATGAACATACCCAAAGCGAACGCCAAAGCCGGGACATTCAGCCATGTCAGCAGAACGGCAAGAATAGCACCGATTCCATAGAGCATCCACGGTGCGCCTTGTCCCATCATGAGGGGCTCGATAACTGCCGCCATAGCATTGGCCTGAGGTGCTACCAAAGCGTTTTCCCCGGAGAATCCGTACGATTTGTTCAGAATGAGGATAACACCTCCTACGGTTGCGGCAGAGACGAGTGTACCGAGGAATTTCCAAGTCTCTTGTTTGCGAGGAGTAGAGCCTATCCAGTAACCTATTTTCAAGTCGGTAATGAATCCGCCGGCCATCGAGAGCGCCGTACAGACCACACCGCCGATAACCAACGCGGCAACCATTCCGCTTGTCCCTTTAAGTCCGACCGCCACAAGGATAACCGACGCTAGAATCAGTGTCATCAGTGTCATTCCCGAAACGGGGTTCGTTCCCACGATAGCGATAGCATTTGCCGCTACGGTGGTGAACAGGAATGAAATTCCGGCGACTACCAAGAAAGCGACCGTTGCTTGCATGAAATTATTGATAACTCCCAAATAGAAGAACAGGAATGTGATAATCAAGGCGAATACGGCAGCCGAGATGATGAATTTCATAGAGAGGTCTCGTTGTGTGCGGGGGGCTTGATCCTCTATCGCTCCCTTATTTTTCCCCGAAAATTCTTTTGTAGCCAGTCCTACGGCTCCTTTAATGATACCCCAAGAGCGGATAATACCTATCACTCCCGCCATAGCTATACCGCCGATACCTATGTACCGGCCGTAATCGGTAAATATCTGTTCGGGAGCAGCCGCAGCTAATTCGCTACCGGGTATGCTGCCCAGCAGAGGAATGATGACGAACCAAACGAAAAGAGAGCCGGAACAAATAATCAAGCAATATTTCAAGCCGACAATGTATCCGAGTCCTAACACGGCTGCGCCTGTGTTCACTTTAAATACCATTTTTGCGTGGTTGGCGATCTCTGTTCCCCACGGTAAAATGCGGGTGGTAAGCACTTCGCTCCACCAGCCGAACGTCGAGAGGCAAAAATCGTACAGACCACCTACCAATCCTGCCAGAATCAAAGGCTTGGCTTGGTTACCGGCTTTTTCTCCCGAAACAAGTACCTGAGTCGTAGCCGTAGCTTCGGGGAAGGGGTATTTCCCGTGCATATCCGAAACGAAATATTTGCGGAACGGAATGAGAAACAAGATACCCAATATACCGCCTAGCAGCGAACTCATGAATACTTCCATAAAGTTCACGGTCAGTTCGGGGTATTTGGCTTGTAAAATGTATAGAGCCGGCAAAGTGAAGATAGCACCGGCGACAATCACTCCTGAACAGGCTCCGATGGACTGGATAATTACATTCTCGCCCAATGCGTTTTTCCGTTTAGCGGCTCCCGATAGTCCTACGGCTATTATGGCGATAGGTATGGCGGCCTCGAATACTTGGCCGACTTTCAAACCTAAAAATGCTGCAGCGGCCGAGAAGATAACAGCCATGACAATACCCCACGAGACTGACCATGCATTGACTTCGGGATAGACTTTTTCGGGCGAAAGAATGGGTTTGTACTCTTCGCCCGGTTTTAATTCCCGAAATGCGTTTTCGGGCAAATCGACAGGTTGTTTTTCGTTTGTTTCCATATTATATTTTTATTTTTTGTGTATTGCTTTTTCTTAAAAACGTGGCAAGTTAATAAAAAATGCAAATATAGCCGATAACTTAGGCGGCGTTTTTGATAATTATATTACAAAATGAAAATTTATGCGAGGAAGAAAGTAAAAAAACTTGTACATTTGTTACGATATAAACACTGAGAAGATGAAAGAAATATTGGATTATTTGTCCCGATTGAGAGAAAACAACAATAGAGAATGGTTTCAAGCTCATAAGGAAGAGTATGATCGGTTGCGTCCTTTGTTTGTTGAGAAAATCCAAGAACTTATACAGCAAATATCGCAGTTCGACGAAGATATCGTGGGGTTGGAGGCTAAGAACTGTATGTATCGCATTTATCGTGATATTCGTTTCTCGCCGGATAAAACTCCGTATAAATCGTATATGTCCGCTTATATAGCGAAGGGTGGCCGTAAAAGTTTGCGAGCCGGGTATTATTTCCATTTCGAACCGGGGAATTGTCTGTTGAGCGGGGGCGTTTGGTGTCCGGAACCCAAATTGTTGAAAGCTCTGCGCCAAGCGGTTTACGATAATTATGACGAGCTGAAAGATATTGTGGAAAACAAAGAGTTTAAATCGTTGTATCGGGACTGGGTAGGGGAAACTTTGAAAATCGTTCCCCGACCGTTTCCACGGGATTGCGAACAAGCCGTATGGCTTAAACGAAAAGATTATGTGGTGGTGAATGTGAAGCCTGATGATTTTTTCGGTTCGCCCGATTGGATCGAAAAAGCGGCTCATGATTTTCACATCATGAAACCGCTGAACGATTTTCTCAATTATACGGTCGATGAAATTTACGATTTATAGGAAATAGGAAGGGGAGAGGAATTGCCTGACTAAGAAGTTGTTTTAAATTTATAGAGAAATAATATAATCATTGCAAGCAGGTATGTTCCGGCCATATTGCGTCCCTGTCTCGCATCTAGAATCCCTTGATTTTTGTCAATAGCCCGCTATTGACTGCATATCTCGGACTCCAATCTGCTTCAACATAGGGCTCAATCTGTCTCGGAATAAATTTAAAACAGCTTCTAAGGTGGCTCGCTCCTCCTTTTTTCAGTTTAGTTCCACGACCGTAATACCGGCTCCTCCCAACTGGACGTGTTCGTCTTGGAAGTGGGAGACTCCCGGTACAGTTTTGAGGTATTGTCTGATGACTTGTCGAAGAACGCCAGTTCCAGTGCCATGCAGAATGCGTACGCGAGTACAACCTACTTGTATGGCATCGTCTATGAAATAGGTAACAGCTTGTAACGCTTCGTCGGCCCGCATGCCTCTCACATCGATTTCTTGCTTGAAATTCAGTTGCTTTTCCCTCATATCGTCGGTTGTTTGCGAACTGATAAAAGTGGCTTTCGAATTTTCTTTTTTGATTTGGTTTTTGCTGACCTTTTCCAAGCGGTCGGCTTTGACGGTCGATTTCAGCAGTCCGAAAGCGACGGTAATTTCATTACCGTTGACGGAAAGGACTTCACCCACAGAATTTTGGCCTTTCAAGCGAACGGAGTCGCCTTTCATTAAAACGGTGTGAGCGGTAGGTTGTAGATTGCTTTCTTCTCTTTTTTGTTGTTTCCGTTTTTTCCGGTCGTTGATCTGTTTGAGTTTTTTACTGATTTTGTCGTCGACGGTCGGGGTTTCTTCCAATTCGGTTTTGAATTGTTCGAATTTCTGCCGGGCTATGCGGGTTTTTTCTTTCTCTGCTTGCGCCTCTTTAATTTCCCGTATCGTGTTTTCGATACGTGCATTGGCTTCTGCGAGAAGTTGAGCGGCATCTCCTTTCGCCTGTTTCAACAGTTCCTTGCGTTGTTTTTCCAAAGCGATCAAATCGGCTTCATACCGGGCGGTTAGTTCTTCGAGCTTTTTCTCCCGTTGGCGTATGTTCTGACGTTTACTTTCCCAGTAGCGTTTGTCCCGAACGATGTCTTGCAAATATTTATCCATATCTATGTATGCCGAACCTACTTTTTCTGATGCGGCAGCGATTACTTCTTCGGGAAGTCCTATCTTACGGGCGATTTCAATGGCGAACGAACTCCCCGGATTGCCAATGGATAGTTTGAACAAGGGTTGCATCAGATGGCGGTCGTAAAGCATGGCTCCGTTTATGATTCCTTCTGAATCTTCGGCAAAGTGTTTCAAGTTTTGATAGTGGGTCGTGATGATTCCATAGGCATGTTTTTGGTTGAATCGGTCCAATAATGCTTCTGCTATGGCTCCTCCGATTTGCGGTTCGGTTCCCCCGCCGAATTCATCGATAAGTAAAAGGCTGTTCTCATTCGCATTACGTACGAAATACTTCATGTGTGTGAGGTGAGAACTATATGTACTCAAATCGTCTTCGATAGATTGCTCATCGCCGATATCGATAAATATATCCTTGAATATGCCGGTTCGGGAATTGTCGTGCATGGGAACCAACAGTCCGCATTGCAACATATATTGTAAAAGCCCGACGGTTTTGAGACAGACCGATTTTCCCCCGGCATTCGGGCCGGAGATGAGCAGTATTCTGTTCTTTTCGTCTAACGTCAAATCGAGTGGTACGATTGTTTTCCCTTGCCGTTTCAACGATAGGTAAAGCAAGGGGTGTACGGCGTGAAACCATTCGATTTGCCGAGTATTTTCAAAAGTGGGTAAGACTCCGCCTATTTCCTCGGCAAAGAGGGCTTTCGCCCGAATAAAGTCGATTTCGGCGAGGAATTCATAGGAGTAGATGATTTCATCGATAGCCGGACGAAGTTCGTCGGTAAACGATGTTAAAATACGTGTGATTTCTCGACGTTCTTCGTTTTCGAGTTCCCTAACTCGATTGTTCGCTTCCACAACTTCGGCAGGTTCGATGAATATGGTCTTTCCGCTAGCCGATTCGTCGTGTACGATACCCCTGATTTTTCGTTTGTACGAAGGTGCTACTGGTATTACCAAGCGTCCGTCTCGCATAGTGGGGCTGACTTCTTTATCTACGAATCCTTCGCTCTGGGCAGTCCTCAGTATTGCATTCAGACTTCGGGATATACCAGATAACGTGGCGGATATATTACTGCGAATGTGAGCCAGTTGGGGGGAGGCATTGTCTTTGATATGTCCGAATTTATCGAGAATGAGATCGATTCGTTTGATTAAATCGGGAAAAGAACTTATCTCTTTCGACAGTTTATATAGATAAGGGTATTTGATTTCTTCCTCTTCTCCGGGATATAAAAATCGGATAATGCGTTGTATGGTGTCGAGCGACCTCCGCAGGTCGAATAATTCGGCTTCTTCCAAAAAGGTTCCTTCTATACGAACTCGTTTTATCGACGGTCGTACATCGAAAAAGAAATCGGCGGGAAAGTCATCGGCATTTTCAAGAATGCGTACAAATTCCCATGTTTGATTCAGTTGTTCCCGTATAGATTCGTAACCGGTAGAAAACGTCATTCTATCGGTATAATCGATACCCAATGTGCTGAGACATTTTTCTTTAATGAGCGATCGAATTTGGTCGAATCCTATTTTTTGTTCGAAATTTTGTGGATATATCACGCTTTATGATTTATAAAACGTTGCAAATGTAATAAAAAGACAGATGATATACATTATTTATCGTTGAACAATACATGTGATTCGGGTGTATTATGAATAACTAAAATAAAAATTATGGAAGCTGTGAATAGTGTTTATAAAGAAGTGAAGAAAATGTTTCAGACGGCGGTTCCACCGTATGTCGCTACCGTTAACGACGATTATCATTATGAAGTTTGGGCTATAAAGAAGCAGGCTGGGGAATCCCAAGTTTCGGAAGAATTATTGGGGTATGTAGCCAAGCATGAAGACAGTGTCACTGTGGGATTTAACAATAAACTCGGTGAAAAGATAAGAAAAGAGGCCTTTTCGTCGCTTTTATTGGCTAAAATGAATATTCATGGAAGAATCCGTATTCATCGTATGACGCATCAGTTACACATCGATTTACAGAATGCGATAGATAATTTAATGCGATATTATACAGAGATGAACTGGATTTGATGAAGGACTATGGTTATTTCACTTTTCTTGTATGTTGCCATATCGTTTCCATTTTTTTGAATAGAAGTTTCGTGCATGGGAAAAGTAAAATGGACGGTTGGGGTCGGTATGAAAAATACTCGTTCATTTTGTCCTTCTCTTAGCTTTTCGTATATTTGCGCACTTATAAATAATGCGCATTTATGACACAGATTGAAACTAACAATGAGATAGAAGACAAGAAAAGTCTTAATTTCATAGAACAGATAGTTGAAGCCGATTTGAAAGCCGGAAAGAATGGCGGCCGTTTGAATACGCGTTTCCCGCCAGAGCCTAACGGTTATTTGCATATAGGGCATGCGAAAGCGATCTGTATGGATTTCGGAATTGCCGAAAAGTTCGGAGGTACATGTAATTTGCGGTTTGACGATACCAACCCGGTGAAGGAGGACGTAGAATATGTAGACTCCATAATGGAAGATATTCATTGGTTGGGGTTCGATTGGGGAGACCGGTTGTATTATGCATCCGATTATTTTCCCAAGTTATGGGACTTGGCCATTCGTTTAATCAAGGAGGGTAAAGCCTATGTCGACGAACAATCTTCGGAAGAGATAGCCCGCCAAAAGGGTACTCCTACACAGCCGGGAATAGAAAGCCCTTATCGGAATAGAAGCGTAGAGGAAAATCTCGATTTGTTCGAGCGAATGAATAAGGGCGAATTCGAGGAAGGCCGTTTTGTCTTGCGCGCGAAAATAGACATGGCTTCTCCCAATATGCACTTCCGCGATCCTATCATGTACCGTATTATCAAGCATCCTCATCATCGTACCGGAACGAAATGGAATGTATATCCCATGTATGATTTCGCACATGGGCAATCGGATTATTTCGAAGGGGTGACTCATTCGATTTGTACCTTGGAGTTCGAGGTGCATCGTCCTTTATATGAGTATTTTGTAAAGGAATTGGCCGACGATAGTTATTGCCCTCGCCAGATAGAGTTCAACCGTTTGAATTTGACCTATACGGTGATGAGTAAACGGAAACTTTTACAGTTGGTAAAAGAGGGTCTGGTTGCCGGCTGGGACGATCCTCGTATGCCGACGATTTGCGGATTGCGCCGTCGTGGATATACGCCTGAATCCATAAAGAATTTTATACAGAAAATAGGTTATACAAAATACGACGGAATCATTAGTGTTTCTTTACTCGAACATAGTATCCGGGAAGATCTGAATAAAACAGCTACCCGTGTATCGGCAGTTCTTAATCCTGTTAAATTGATTATTACCAATTATCCGGAAAATAAAGTGGAATATTTGGAAACCGAGAATAATCCCGAAGACCCGGAGGCAGGAACCCATCAAATACCTTTCACCCGAGAGCTATACATAGAGCGGGACGATTTTATGGAAAATCCTCCCAAAAAATTCTTCCGTTTGGCTCCCGATCAGGAAGTGAGATTGAAGTCGGCATATATAATCAAGTGCACCGGAATTAAAAAAGATTCCGATGGAAACGTAGAAGAAATTTATTGTGAATACGATCCCGATACACGAAGCGGTATGCCGGGAAGTATGCGCAAAGTGAAAGGTACGTTACATTGGGTATCGGCAGAATATAGTTCGACGGCAGAAGTCAGGTTGTATGACCGGCTATTCAATGTAGAAAATCCGGCAGAGGAGAAAGATGTGGATTTCAGAGAATTATTAAATCCCGATTCTCTAAAAATCGTCGATAATTGCCGTATCGAGCCTTACTTGGCCGAGAATGCCAAGCCCGGCAATCGATATCAATTCCAGCGTACAGGATATTTTTGTGTGGACCCGGATTCGACCGATGGGCATTTGGTGTTCAATAGGACCGTATCTTTGAAAGACAGCTGGGAAAAATTAAAATCGAAGTAAAGTATAAATTTATTTTCTATACTGTCGGATTCCTTATGTATAAGGGATTCGACAGTTTTTATCTGAATCTGCGATGTCAGCTAAAAAGCCGAATGAACTCATAGACCGCTACGAAGAAATGTTGCGCGGGACAGTTAGTTGCTATTTCGATACCGACGAGATAGATGAAATCTCGGATTATTATGAGTCCAAAGGGCAGTTGTCCAAAGCGTTGCACGCTATTGAGTTCGGGTTGAATCTTCACCCCGACAATGTGGATTTGAAGCTCAAAGAGGCTCGTTATATGCTTTATCTCGATAGGGCAGATGAAGCGAAAAGAATTATGTCCGAACTGGCCGATTATAGTCTTGATGCCACACTTATTCGGGCTGAGCTGTTATTTCTCGACGGTTATATGAAAGATGGCCATGCGTTGTTGCTTGCTATGTTGGATAACGACGATATTCGGGAGGATTTTTGTTTCGATGCCGTGGATATATATACCGATTACGATTGTTTCGATGAATTGGTGGAGTTCGTGGAGAAAGCGGGAAAGGTGTTATCCGATAGCCGGGAGCTGTTTCGAGAAATGGCGGCTATCTGCGAAGAGCGTTCGGAGTATGAGCGATCTGTCATTATTTATAATAAATTGATAGACAAAGACCCTTATTCGTTGCAGGATTGGTTTTCTTTGGCCAAAGTCGAGGCTTTGTTAAAACATTATGACAAAGCGGTAGAGGCTTGTGATTTTGCTTTGGCGGTGAAGGAAAATGAAGAGTCGATAATCTCGTTTAAAGGATATTGTTATTACGACTCCGGACAATATGAGAAGGCCATAGAACAATTTCTTGAATATGAGTCTATCACAAAGGAAAAATCGGTTGCTTATGAATTGATCGGGGAGTGCTATGTGAAATTGGACGATAACAACAATGCGTTGAAGTTTTTTCACAAGGCTCTCGATATAGAGCCTTCGAACTCGAATATATGTTATCAGTTGGCTACTTGTTATTATGAATTGGGAGATATACAGAAAGCCGTTGTTTATTTGAGAGATACTTTAAGCCTTGATAGTAGGGACGACGAGGCTCATTCGTTTTTAGGTGAAATTCTTTTGCAGGAAGGAGACTACGAAGAGGCCTATTATCATTTGTCCAAGTCGTTAGAGTTGAATGAAGACGATATGGAAACTATGAAACTCAAAGGTGAGGCGTGCCTCCATCTCGAATATTATGAAGAGGCTGTTTCTGTGTTTGAAACAGTGCTTCGAGAAGATTCGTACGACCTACATTGCAGGCTTAAATTAGCCCTCGCTTATGCGAAGATGGGCGATGACACGAATGCTGAGCGCCAGATACAAATCATAGACCAAATGAGCCAGTCTGCCGATTTTAGCGGTTTACCGAATGAGAAGTCGCAACAGTGGAAAAATGTGCATGGAGCCATTCAATCGTTAAAGCGCTTTTTGTTGAATCATATAGATGATTCGGAAAATAAAGAATCCCTTTCATAAAAAGGGATTCTTTATTTGTTCGATACCGATCTCTGTTTCCGATCCGTGACCGGGATATACGATTGTTTCTTTCGGTAGAGTAAGTAATCTTGTTCGTATAGATTCGACCAACTGATGATGATTTCCTCCCGGCAAATCGGTCCTTCCGATGCTCATTTGGAAAAGCGCATCGCCCGACAGTACAAACCCTGAATCGGGGGCATAAAAAGCCATACTTCCCGGAGAGTGCCCGGGTACGGCAATCGCTTTTAATTTTTCATGACCGAGGTCAAACGTGTCTTTATCGGAAATATAATGCCCATAAGATATTTCTATTTTAATCTCAACTCCCTGTTTATCAGGTGTTAATTGTGGCGGAGTTGTCTATTCCTAACATACGGGCATACATGGGCCGGTTGTTATTAGAAATTGTTTCGAGTACAAAGATATATAGACTTGTTTATTATAAACAGCTAATTATCAGATTTTTATTCCGGCTTTCACATTCCGACAAAAGTGAAAGTGTTATCGGGTTCATAAAGAAATACATAGCAATGAAAAGCCCCCGAAAAAACATTGTTTTCCGAGGGCTTTTGACTTTGTTAGCGAACCCCGTTTTGATAGGGATTTGTGTCGGATATTCAGTTTGCGTATCGTCGATTGACGGGTTGAACGTGTATCTCGATGCGTTTGTCGTCCAGTATTCGCCGGACGGCTTTCCAGATAGGTAGTTTTTCCACGCCGGCCAGTTTCATGGCCTCAACGACCATTGAATTTTCGACGAGCAGCAGGTAATCTTCTTCCCGTAGTTCGACGTATTTATTCAGGTCTTTTTTAAGTCTTGCCATACCGATATATTTGATGGGTTATCACTTCTCTCCGAAATCGGCGGGTATCTCACCCCATGCGGCGGTATCCCAGTGGAGTACCTGAATTTTGTCGATTTCGGACGTCATGGCCTTCAGGAATACTTCCGCTTTTTTGATGGCGGCGTTTTTCTTCCGTGAGGCCGTTCTTTTTTCTCGGAACCACGTCAGGGCGGTCATGCTGTCGGTATAGATGATTGCCGGGCTGTACTGATACTCGATGATGTATTTGGCGGCTTCGACAACGCCCAGAAATTCGCCGATATTGATGGTCTGGTTCCCTATATTCCGCTCGAAGAGGAGTTGCCCGGTAGCCATATCGACGGCTCTATACCGGGTAACTCCTCTTTTCATCGAGTGTGCCCCGTCTGTGGCTATACCACTTTCAGGACGCATCACAGGCCGGGGATAATCTGGGTGCTGACGCCATCATCGGACATTCTTTGGAGGAGATCTGCGGCGGCCGCTTTGAAACCGCTGACTATGCCTTCCAAGTTTTCAATGTCGATACGGCGCTGCAATAAAGCGATGACTCCCGCAATGGTCCGGCTGGAGGAGGTTCTCCCTCGCAGCGGATCGAAATAAACGGTTTTGTTGCCGAAATTGATGGTTATCCGGTATATCTCTCGCGGAACCACTACCGTATCAATCGAGGCTTGGAACAAAAGAGGTTTTGCCGCTATCACGACGAAACCGCACCCGGAGTGCATCGGTTTTAACTCTACCGAATACAGGACATTCGGTATTACTTTCCCTTTGAGGTCTTCGGACAAGACACAAATCTTTTTTTTGTAAGGCGAATCTTCACGCACCCCTCGCAGTTGCTTGGTTTTCGAATGGCGTGAAACGAATCCGATGATTTCGCCTGTTCTTGCTGAGGTCGCAAACTTCAATTGCGTTCTCTCTAACGTCATACTTCGTTTTCATTTTTCAATCTGTTTGCGCTCAATTAACAATATGTAAATCAGTCAATGTTTGCAATAAATAGAATACAAATTTATATTTTCATTTTAGGATAGACAAATAAATCCGCATCTATTTTCAGGCCCTGAAACGGAGCATTTATAGAGAAAACAGGCCGTTGTCACCACAGTCTTTCCGACTCCGAAAAATGGCTGAAACGCTCATCTACCGTGGAGATTGAGTGGTTGCCGTGACACTTCCAGTAACGATAGACTCTTTGCCCGTCTCCCATACGGAAATAAATATCATCGGCGTTGATGTACTGCACGCCTTGTTCGGTGGCCGGGTTGATCCATAAGGCGGGATTTTCTATCCGGGGGTTCTTGCCGATATAGAGATTTTGCTTTTGTGCCCCGAAGACGAATATGTTTTGCATACGGACATCTTCGTCCACGTCGAACTTGCGTGCGTATGCTGCAAAGTCATAAATATCGGTTTGGAGCAGGCTTCCCCCAAAATAGGATACGGCACTGTCCTGCAAACGCTCAAAAGCTCTGTTCAGCGGTGCCCGGGTTTGAATTTCTATCAGCCGTTCGGCCGTTACGGCATCGCTTGTTACATACACGACCCGGAATCCGTTCCGGGTCGTATCGCAGACTTCCAGATGACGGACGATCTCCTGCGAGCGGTTGATGCCATCATCTACAGGATTTCGTGTACGGATGCAATCCTTGAGTAGCCCGATGGTGACGATCAATACAAGGAGCATCCATGGCAGGAGTCGGAAGAATATCCGATATCGGATATTCCGCTCGGTTTGTTGCTTTAATTGTTCTTCGGTCATCATGATATCGTGTTAGAGATGTTGCGGAAGGATAAGCAGTCCGCGCTTATTCAGCTCGGCTTTGACTAATGATACCAGTTGTTCGAGTGTCTTGATCTCCTGTTTCGGCCCGGCCTTCCGATAAAATGTGGCTGAAAAATAGAGCCGGTGGTCGGCTTTGGTCGGATACGAGAGCGCCCCGAGGCCGGTCTTCTCCGTGCGAACGGGAAACGAATCGCAGACGAGTGTGCATTGTCCGCGCGGCGGCACTTGTATGCCGTATTCGGGAAGTGCCCCGGCAAGCATTTTCAGAATGGGCCGGATCACCTCTTCTGCGTAGTTCGGAACCGAGATGCTGGGCATGGGAATCGGTGTTTTTTCGGCTTCGGCCCGCTCTACTTGGGAGAGCAGCTCGGACACCTCGGCCTCTTGACGGAAGTAATCGTGTAATAGTTCTTCTATTGTCATAATCTCGTTTTTATAGTGATGAATCTCTTAAAGAATAATGGTTGGGGAACCCAAACCGGTTGTAAAGGGAGTATGATTTTCAGGCGGCGGCCTCTTCGATGTGCCGTTGTGCCTCTTCGACGGACGAGATGGCATCGTCGATGGTGTCGATGGCGTCGGTCATTTTGGAGGCATTTGCGGAAGCCTGCAAACTTTCGGGCAGGTTGTCGTAGGCGTCCTGCTCTTCGTCTTTGATGTCATTCAATAATGCAATGGCTTCGTCCAAGGAGTCTTTCACGTCCTCCAGCTGTCGTCTTCGGTCTTTGTTCATAGTGCTGTTTTTTAATCATAAAAAAATGGATTTACCTGCGCTCCGCTACATAGGGCCGCACTGTTCACCGAACGCCCCGGAGGGAAGTATCCACTCTTCGTTATCGGGAAGAATGACGGGCAACTCATAGTTGTAGCTGGTAGCGATCGTCTTCAGGGCTTCGGTGATATGGCGGTATGGTGTTCCCGAATCGACCAGAGTCATAATATCGCATTTGCGCTTGATGGTACACCCGAACTGTTTCTCTAACGTGGCGATTTCATGTAGACGTTCCGGACTGATAACAGCCGCGCTGGCGAACTGGTTTTTGTTCCCGAAAATGCAGAAGCGACAGGAGCAGCGTCCCCAGCCCATGTAATAACACGTGTGTACCCGAACCCGGTAGCGGCGGATGATTGCCCATACTTGTGCCTCTTTCCAGTCGCGGATGGGACGGTGGCGGTCTACATGGCGATGGAGTTTCCCCGTCCGGCAGTCGGACTTGTCGGCCTCCCAGATGGCGTATTTGGCCCGGCGGGAGCTCTCTTCACCTCGTTCGCCGGAGAGTACCAGTGTCCTGCTGTTGCGAAAGCGGGGTTGGTTGACAATTCCAGCGGAACAGACGTCTATCTTCAGGTAGCTGGAACACCAGCGGGTACGCAGATCGGCAGCGGACTGCGGAAAGCGAAGCCGTGTATTCGGCGTACTGCGGACACCGCCCGAACGTCCGATGCTCCCGTCCGGAAATTCGTAGCAGTTCGGGGCGGTCAGGCTGTTGTGACGCATCATTTCACGATAGAAGCCTCCCTCTTTCCACTGGAAATATATCTGCACGCCGAATGCTTGTGCAAAACGCCGGCAATAATCCGGCGTTACTTCCCAGTCGAAGAAGTTGCGCTCCCGGCCATCGATCTCCTGATGCCACAGTTCGATTTTATCTTTGGGGATACCCTGATCGAGCAGATATAAAAAAGTGGCGGTAGAATCCTTACCGCCACTGAAACTCACGATGTACCTGTCGTAATCGTGGATATTGAATTTTGTCATTTCGTATATCATTCATATATTTGCAGTTAAGTAATTTATGATATTGAACTATGTCCTGTTTTGAAATAATTATCAATTGCCTTACAGCTCTCGGTGCCTTGGCAACCGCAGGGACTTTTATTTATGTAATAAAAAGCCAGAAAGGAACCCAAAAACAGATTGACAGTCTGTCCCAAATGGCGACTACATTCGCACGTCAATATGAAATGGCGCGTATTCAGGCCGGAAATACCATATATCCCAAGATTCAACTTACATTGAAGCATGATGCGATGTGGGGAATGAAAATAGCGGTCAAAAACCTTTCCTACCCTGTAGAGATTTACCGTATCATCGTAAATACCGGGCAACACCATTCCGATATAACCATAAAGCCTAAAGACAATTACATAGTCATAAGACAGGGAGAGACCAAAGCGGTATTGCCCGGTGAGATGGTACGTCATCCCTTATACATATATTCTGCATCCATCCGTCTCTTTATGGTAACTCCTTTCGACGAGGCTTATGAAGTACGATATGCGGTCAGCAATGAACAGGAAACCTATCAATCGGAAGCCATTCCTATCCTGTATCGTGAAGAGGACCATGAAAACGGTATTGAACCCACCATCACAGCCAAAGAGTATTCCATTCACGGAAACATCCCGGGAACGGTAGAGGATAATTTTCCTGAAATTTCGAGAGACTCGGACAATGTTTAATCCATCCGTGGTGAATCAAGGAGGGTAATATTCTGATGCAAGTGTAGAGCATACAATACCACCACTGATACTACATTGCTACACTGCATTAGTTTATTCTTCTTCGGGTTCTACCCATTGCAGGAACATCTGGATATTCTCCTCGTCCGAAGCGCAATTCTGCCAATGTTCTTCGACAAATTCGAGCATATCGGGTAAGGAGGCTTCGGTGTCCTGTTCCAGACGCTGGATGGCTCTATCACGCCAGAGCTCCTGTTCGATACAAAGTTCCATGTAACGGTTCCATAGTGTGACGAGCCAGTCGATATTGATTTCCCGCAGGTGTCCGCTGCGATATTCACCCTCCATGTTGCGGAGTGTGCAACTTCCATCTTGGTTGTAGTCTTCGAGGGTATAGCGAGTGTAGACGGGTATCTCTCCGAGGGTCGCATCTTCCCCGATCTCTTCTACATATACAGTATGGGGCAACCACCCGTCCGGACGTTCGTCGATGCGGCAGAGATCGTCGATAAGTTTCTCTACCAATCGTTCGATTTGTTCTTGTACGGTCATAAATGCAGGGTTATCGGTTCATCGGAATTGATATTGAATGAAAATTGACATCTCCCTCATCGAAGTCGGTGCCGTTCTCGTTGTTGTACTCTCCGACAACCGTATCGGGGATATAGGTTTCCCCGTCGATGTCGAAGCTGAGGGTTTCGAATAGCCAGCTAAGGATATCGCTGTCGCCCTGAAGGATTTTTTCGATATCGGCCTTGCTTCCCTTGACAGTGACGCCCACTCGCATCCAGAGGGACGCTTCCGGCTGTTCAGGGGGTGTCTCCTCGTGCCGGATGACATGGTACTCGTTCCAGCCGGACGCATCGGACAGAGCCTGCGTATAGGCGTCGTATTCGCCCTTGGTCTTGAACTCGATTTTATCGACGATGCCTCCGTTGTCCATGAGCCACTGGTCGGACGGAAGTGTTCCTGTTTCTTCGTAAAGATTTACAGCGCCTTCGCCAAGAATAATTGTTGCTTGTATCATAAGTAAAATTTTTAATTCATTGTTCTATGGCCGCTACGAGCCTTGTTCATGGCGTCCGCAGATGGTAAATGCGGTGTAATGGTCTCCGACAAGCTGTGGCGGGAAGTGGGTGTTGCCGATCAGGTCGTCGATATCCTCTTCCGTAATTGCGGCATCGGTAACGGGCTCGATGTCGAACCGCACCGTCACATAGGCCGACTTCGTTTCGGTGACCTTCGAATCGATTGCCTCATGTGCCACGCCGTCCTCGCTGCCGAGGTCGAAGTGCATCAGGGCGGCCAAGCGTTCATATTCCTCGTCGTAGAGTTTGTCGTACTTGTCCTGATACTCCTCCTTGTAGTGCGTACCGCCCTCCGAATCGTCCGGGTCGTCAGGCTCCACGAACGCCTCGAAAGGCTGGCCGTGTTCGTTCACCAGACGGGCAGCAGCCAGATCGCTGGCGATCTCCATAATCGACGAGTTAATCTCGTCCTTGTTCTCTCTGTAATACTTGTGTAAGTCCATGATTGTTATAACTTAATAATGTATTTTTCGGTTAGTTGTCGCTTGAGTTTCCGGTCGCCCTTTGTGATGCGGTTGATGAGGGTTTGGATGTGCTTGTTGGCTTTATCAGCAATCTCTTGGGCTGTCGGTGGCGGTGCGGCGAATGCCCGGCAGGTTTCCGAGCAGAATTTTTGTTTTCCCTTGAGCGGTTTGCCGCAGGCGGGACACCGACGTTTGCCGTCCCGTTGGAGCACTTCCAGTATGTTGGCATGAATGCCTCTCCACCATTCCAGACGGTCGATGTCGTAATCCTGAAGGGTGACGTTCTCGGCAAACTCCCGTGCCTCGACTTCGACGGAAAGACCGGAGTCCTCGACCATGACCTTGACGACCGGGTCGTCGTATGGGACTCCGTCGTTATCGAACCAGATGATGTAGGTCGGGTCGTTGAGTTGTTCGTAATCCTCGATACGGAGCTCGGTGAGGCCATTTTTTTGCAGAATGGCTGCAATCGAGGCCATCAGGTTGCTTGGGTTGTTCATATTTCTGTTTCTTTAAGATTAGCCGTTATATTGTAGGGATGGGCGTGCCCATCCGGGGTTTTAACGAAAAAGGTGGAGCTGCCGGGACTCACGTCAGGACAGCTCCGGTTATCATTATGGCGAATGATTTATCAGTAGTCTAATTGAATGGTGCCGTATACGCCGGCGATCTCTTCTTGTCGGATACCCAAGTAGACCATGGTAACTTGCGGCGACGAGTGCTTGAAAATCATCGACAAAAGGATAAGGGCTTCTGTCGTGCGTCCCATCGATTCATAGACGTACCGTCCGAAAGTCTTGCGGAAGGTATGGCTGGAGAAGCGACGGATCGGAAGCCGGTATTTGACACGGAGGTATTTCAGCGTGTCGTTGATATATTGTTTGGTATAAGGTTTCAGGGTTTTGGGGTTGCATATTACCGGCTGCCGCTTGTCGGGAGAGCCGAGCAGTTTATAGAGCGACGTGATGCGCCGCTGTACATTTTCGTTGAACGGAATCTGACGGGTCTTGCCGGTTTTCTGTTCGATTTTGTAAAGGGCATCTCTTTCCAAAACATCCCGCCATGTCATCGAAAGGACATCGGATATGCGGCAGGCGGTACAGAAAGAGATGCAGCAGTAAAGTTCCCAGAGGTAGTTTCCGTCCTCGTGCAAGGCGGAAAGCAGCCGGATGAAGTCCTTGAACTCCAACGGCTCGGATGTTGTGATTTGACCTTTGCGTGACATAATCGGATAAAATTAAGAAGCAGGGAGCCCAGTCCCTGCTTCGGTGTTAGCAATCAGTAATGTCTATGCGCTTTTGTCGGGTTTCGGCTCTTCGTGGAAGAGGGACATAAGCGTTTCCCATGTGTTGCGCATCTTGAAATAGTTGTCGTATCTTTCCTGATCGAGAAAATGGACATAAGGCGGTATATCGGCCTGTTTGAAGAGCCGGTATTCCTGCTCGTTGAGCCACCTTACGCTGGGTAGCCCTGTGCGGTAATAGGCTTCATTGACGAGCCATGCACCTCGGAAATTGTCCATCCTAAGCGTATCTATGCAGACGACTTCACCCACGCAGCTGTTGATAAGGAAATTGCATACGCACATCAGACAGCAGGTGTAGTCGATGTCCCATCCGACGAGGTAACTCCTCGGCCGGTCGGCTTTGGCGGCCAACAGGAGTCGGCCGCTTCCCGCCGTCGGGTCATGTATTGTAGGATTTTGGGGCGTCGACTCGTTGTGTCCCATGGCGATTTTCGACATCAGTTCCGTGATGTGTGCGGGCGTAAAGAACTGCCCTTTCTGCTGCTGGCCACGCTGGGATGTCAGTGCCATGAACAGATCGCCTAAAGCGTCGTACCAGCCGTGACGTTTGATCTGGGTGTCCATGATGCGGATCCATGCGGAGAGCATCTCGGCAAAGATTTTATTCTGTTCCTTCGTGTAGGGCCAATCGGTGAGCGGCGGCGTGCCGGGAATGGAAAAACCGTGAATGATGTAGCGGAGAAAGTCCTGAAAAACGGTTATAACCTGCAAACCGTTGGTATAGGTGAAATCGTTGATCAACTTCTCCAGTTCCCGTACTTCATACGGGGCTTCGTATCCTTTCCCCATAGCCTCAGTCTTTATATTCGGCCAGCAGGCGTTTCACATTACGGATTTTCTCGTCGATACCGTCGAGCTTGGCGAATGAGGGTGTGCATTTGGTCTGGCGCATTCCGGCACCCCAGCCGATGTTGTTGCTCACGCGCGTAAGCCGTTCGTTTTCTTTGCGACGGCTTTCTTCGAGCCGTTCCAGTCTCTTTACGAGGGTCTCTTTCTTATATGCCATAGTGTGTAGAATTAAAAAGGCGGGGAGCTTGCGCTCTCCGCCGTGTGGTGAATAATATAGTCTGTTATCTCGTCTCGTCCGGGATTTCCTGCCCCGTGTAAGGATGGTATAAGGGTGTGTTACCGACAGCCTCCGCATCGATGGCAAAGGCGCCGAGTGCCACGTCGTAAAAGAGTTCCAACTTCAGAGGTTCGTTGGATGCCGAGCGTTCGGCTTCCGCCTGCGATAATCCGGATAGCATCAGGCTCCGAACCCTGCGGTGGAACATTTTCGGGTTGGTGTGGGGTGTCGTCCAAACCTCGACGATTTCCTCTTCGTCATCGGTAATAGCCAGAGGTTTGTCGGCCTCTTCCTGCATGGGCTCAAGGTTTTCGAGAGGTTTCAACGCCAGCATTTCGGGCTGGCTGACGGGATGGATGTTCTCGTACCCGGCAAAATACTCGATACGGCGCCGGGCGTCGGGGGACAATTCTTCGTAGTATTTTACTGTGCGGTCGTAGTCGATATGCGCGACTACCGGATAATCTCCGTCGATGGTTCTGGAGGTATCCCAAACGGTAACACCGTTACCCAGAAAACCGAAATTAAGTTTTTCTTTCATTGTTAGCCTTGTTTAATAATTAAAAATCGGGACATACTGGCCCTCTGCGGTGAAGAGGCAGAGGTTCCCGGTGATGACTTTTCGGCAGAGTTCGCTATCCCGTTCCCACTTGCGCTGTAGAATCAGGCTGTGGAAAATGTGCTGCCACGTCATCGGATAGGTAAATTTTCTCTGCTTCTGTCGTTTTTTATAGGTGGCCATATCGCGAATGTGGATCATCCACATCAGTCCCATTTCCTCTACGTCGCACCGCCGCTGCTGCATGCCAGCACGAATAATTTTCATATTGCCCTCAAGAAAGGAGTGCATGGCCCGTTCCTGTATTTCGGCAGGAAGGTCTTCCAGCTCGTAGAAAAGGCCGTTGGGAAGCTGCATCATCGGTTCTCTTGTTTTTGACGTTGTTCGTATTTGCGCACCTGTTCTGCAATCATGTCGCAGAAGCGCTGGCCCTCGCGGAGATCGTTTCCGAAGTAGGCCAGCATCCGCCGCAAGTCGTGGTCATAGACGTGCGCCCACTTCTCGTAATAGTGGCGCCCCATATTGCCGCCGAAATGACGGATAAACAGCTCTTCGGCAAGGGCCTCGTCGGGCGCGAAATTGTAGTCCCATGTCAGCACCCGGCAGATCTTCTCGTAATCGATCTCCACGATGCGCCAGCTTCCGGAGAGTGCAAAACCTTCATCAGCAGTGTTCAGCTCGTCGTCCGGCAGATTCTCGAACTCGCCGCTTCGGGAACCGCACTCGATCCGTTCCGAGAAATCGTCCGCAATGGAAAATGGAACGGACTTATAGCGTTTGCCGCATTCGTCCGGCAGGTTCAGCATCACTTCGACCTTATGGCCGAAGAAATGCGTTGTCAGTCGTTGTGTCTTCATGTCGTCAGTTTTTGGGGTTATAGTGCGGAATAGTCGGAAATGGTGTTTTCTTCTGTCCGTTCCATGCTTAGAACCATGATATCAGGACACACTCGTTGCGTTGGTCGCTGTCGTTGATCAGGCGGTCGAGGACATTCACGAACTGCTCTTTATCCATCTGTGCTTTCTCCAGAGTCCGAGCTAATGCCTCGGCATGTTCTTGATAGGTTTCGCTTTCATCTGCGAGGATTGTCTTCAGTCGTTGCAGTTCGGATCGTTCCACCTCATAATCATCGTCATATTCGTCCGAAGCCGAGGTGTCGATATTGAACATCGAGAATATGTCGTATAAGGCATCTTGTCCGTCGCCTCCGAACATGCCGGGGTAACCGTATGCGATTTGGTATACCGTACCCGTATGTAAGCATCTGCTCATAATGTTATTGATTCGATATGAATTTTACTGATATTGATTATCCTATTTCAGGCAGGGAGCCGGGCTATTTGTTCGAGCAGTTGTGCCAGCGGCAACTCGCTCGTCCAGAACCTCTCGCCGGTATGTTTGCCGGATGCTTCGTAGCGGAACATTCCGTCCCTAAACAACACGAACTTGTAGCAAACCAGTCTATTTTCTGGTGGAGTTAATGTATCGGCTTCATCATCGTCCAGTTCCACGAACGCCCATATTTTCTCTCCCAGCAAAACCGCCCAATCCTCGCCCTCCTCACCGGACTGATAGAACTCTGCGGAGTCATCGTAGAATCTCAAGGAATCAAAGGTGTGATCTTCCGTGTATGGTCTGATGGAATCGAGTCTTGCCGCCTGCTCTTGTTTCCACGTTTCGGACAAGGTAATAAGAGCAAAGCTGCAACAATCCCATTCGCTGTTGGTGCTTGCATCTACCAAAATATGATTTGTAGGGGTTTCTGATAGTTTCATATTGTTGAATTTTAATGATGTATGTGATTGTTTCAGAATGTAAAGCCGGTAAACACGGCCTTGTTTCCGGGAAAGAACCGTTCGTGATTCGTATCGTCATACTTGTAGACGCTATACTTTCTTACTTCCCGGACATACTTGCCGCGTACCCAGACCGGAGCGTTTTCTCCGGCTGTAAGACGAAAGAACTCGCCCTTTTTAAGTTCCCGGATAGTCTTGGGTTCCATAATTGATGATGATTGCGGTTAATCGATGTCGTATCCGATGAATGTCTGCTCGTTGATAAGCAGGTAGTAATACCCGTTTCCGCAATTACGGAACTCCTTGGAGAATCCGGCATTCAGGTCGCCGGCACGATGGTATCCGTCGTCTTTGGTATAAACCTCCACCCAAAGCGAACCGTCATATCCCCGAAAATTGAAACGGGAGGAGTGATAAGGCTTACGCTCTCTGACAGCCTTGCAAAACATTTTGTATATCCCATCCCCGCACCATTTACGCACGGCTTCAAGTGAAATAATTTGTCCATCGATACGGGTACCGGTCGTGATGCTGTTCTCGTAAAGTCCTTTGCTGAAATCTGCGTTCTCTATATGACGGATAAAAGGGTTGGTAAAGCAGGCTTTCTTGGCTTCCCGCTGATATTTGAGAATCAGTCGGCGGATGGTTTCCGCCTCGTCTTCGGGCGTTGTCGGGGTGTCGAAAATCTTGTCGATTCCGTCCCAGTCACTGAAAATATATCCCCGCTTTCGTTTGCCGGGAGCAACGATTCCGATAGGGCCATATTTCTCGTTGATAAACAGGCGGGAGCGTTTTCCTCTGTAACGTACATACAGGGAGTTGGGGGTCTCCGGATTGCGGAGATATTCTTCTGCGGTGTGCATATAGTATCAGTTGTTTTCTTTCCAGATACGGCGTTGTTCGTCGTAACATCTCTTATTCCACCATGTGTTGCAGGCATCTATGAAAGCCTGATGGCTCTCGTCGGCGGGATAATCAGCCTGCCGGTAGCCGGTCAGCCGTTCCATCGTCTCGAAGTCCGTCTCCTGCCACCATTGCTGCATCCGCTCCTTAAATTCTGGGAGCGAGCGGAAATCGTTGTGCTCTTCACATTCGTTGCACCAGTTGTCGTCCCGGTCCATCGCCGTTTCCCCGACATATATGAGGGTGTTGGGATCGGACCATGCCTGCTGCTGAACATCGAGCGACCCGCATTCGTCGCACACCACGATATCCTTGTCCCTGTCTTCCTGCGTGATGAAACCCTGCTCTTCCAGCCAGTGGGTAATATCGATCAGTCCCTCGGTTTGAAGGTGCTCGATCGGTTCGTCGAAATCTTCTCCGCTTTCGCCGTTGAGCGTACAGAGCAGACGATTGTCCTCATCGATGAACAGCTCGTACAGGGTGGCGGCCTCATAACCTCCGTAAGAGCAAAATTCTGCATTATGGGTAATCACGATCGGTGATGTATCGTACTCTTCCGTCGAATCGTCATGGCGGTAATGTTCGCCTTTGTTCCGATAAAATGTGCCGAGGATATTGTCTTCGTTTTCCACGGCTTGGCGAATCAGCCGCATAGCCTCTTTGCGGATACGGGTCAGTTGTAACAGGCGGCCATCGTAGCGGATGCGCTTGTATACCTCGCTCTCGACATCGTCGCAGACAAAATCGAAAGGGGAAACGCCGCAGTTTTCCGAGATATATTCGTCCTCATCGAAGTTGTATTGACGGCAGATAATCCCTTTAACCCTGTGGAACTCGTTTGTGGCCAACTCGTGGATCGTATCGTCATCTGTCTTCTCGGGGAAGTAGAGCGTCCCCAGACAAGCTGTCATCTCTTGCAACAGTCGGTCGTCGTCAATAGGTAATTCGTTCATTTCTTTTTGGGATTTATAATCGTATGTTTTTTATATAATTCTTTATTAAATAGTGGCATTGATTTGAAAATCAATATAGTAATACATAGCTCATCGGAGTAGCAATATGACTCCTGTAGCAGATATTCAAATATCGTTTCGGTAATCGAGCGGGTATTGCTCGAAATGATTCTCACAGATAATCTGGTTACGGTCTGCATCGGAGGAGAAGTCCTCCCACGAATAACCGTAGTCGCTGAGCAATTCTTCCTGTTCTTTCCGGCTGAAGCCGGTGACGTCGATCTCGTCTTCCAACCAATACAGACGGTTGCTCACGAAAGCTCTGACTTCGGGATCGGTCTGTGCATCTTCGATCAGCGTTTTCGGATTGCCGGAATATCGGTGGAGAATCCGGCTGGCAGGCGTGTCGGCGTCCGGTAGCAGGTTATTGTGGTACACGTTGGGTTGGCAATACCAAAATGTCGTATCAGAAATTTTCAGACAGAATTGCAGTTGGTCGGGGTCGGTAAACGTTATGCCGGCGTGAAGAAGTCGTTCCATATCGGTCAGTATTCAACTACGTCAAATTTGTACACATAAATTTCGCGGCATTCATGGTCCTTATTGTAGGTTTCCAATACACGATTCATTTCCGCCCGGTTATGTATTTCACAACCTGTCTTTTCTGCAATACACTGAAATGCTTCATGCCATGTTTCGTAATATTCCGACTCTCCATCATAATCTTCGATCAGGATACGTTCGGGAAAATATTCCCCATCCTCATCATTGGTAATATAGATACACATGCCGGGCTCTTCAGACCGATAGTAGAACTCCAGCGAAGGGTATTTTGACTGGATGAAATGGCGTGTTTCCCGGAGTTCGCCCCATGCAGACATCGTGTCGAAACGTACAGCACCATAATCGGAGTCGATCTGTAAATTGGAAAATTCTCCCCGGCAATATATTTTGTTCCAGTCGCCACCGAGAATGGTCACAAGGTTTCCCAGCCACGTTTTTCCGAAACCATTTTCAACAAGAGATTTCTCTCCGTCTTCCAACAATTTCATTGTTTCATATAGGTCGCGTACTTCTTTTTCATCTCCCGTCACGACATAGGAGGTTGAACACCAGTTGGGCATAATTCTACTATTGATTTTTGCAAACTATTTTTTCTGTTTTTGCGGATTACATGATTTCGAATTGCACGGCAAAATGAAACTCTTGCCGCAGATTGAGAATCTCGGCTACGGATTCCGGATCTTCTCCATACGGGTAGAAGATTGTGGACTGGCGTGTCAGGCAGCGGATGCCTTTCTTACGCAGTTTGTAGAGCAGGTTGGCCCTGCGTTTGAGTTGTTCCTTACTCATGTTGTTTCTGTTACGGGTTGGTACACGATACATATCCGGAGTCTTTTTTCTTTTGAAGAATAGACTGCCGCAATATGTTTGAGGTCACATTTGTGGTGAAAAAATGATGTGATTGCCGGAGCGGGGCATGGCTTTATCTCTGCGATGTGTTGTCTTCTGGAAGGACTCTGAGGCAGCGCCGATGGGCCGCAGCCTCAGAGTCGTAGAAGAAGACGACCTGAATAATACCGGCCCGTCACATCATGCCTGCCGGGCGATTTTCTTTATGGCAATTGTTTTTCGGCACAGTGGAAACAGTGTGATTACCAAGCGGGGCATCTCTTTATATGTCTGATGCGATGCCTCCTGTAAAGGATGCTCATCTTGTGTTCACAGAGATGAGCATCGTTCTACGGAGGCAGCGGTTGAAAATTCTTGGTCCCTCACATCATACCTGCCAAGCATAGGAGCGGCCTTACTTTTTCTTACGCCACTCGGCCATTTTCTTCCGAACGTTGATGCCATTGTCGTCCAACATCTTTTTCATGGCCGCGAGCAGGCGCCATCCCTCGCCGTTCTTGTAGGCATCGGCCTTGAGGTCGATGAAGACGAGCGACTGGTGTTTGGTCAGGCGTTTGTTATTGTCGTCATACGCCACACAGTTATGGAAACGCACGAGGTTCTGCATGGTGAAGAATGCCCCGGCACCCTTGTAGGCGTCGATCCACTCCTTGCACTGGGGCGTGTCGTGCGATAGTTTGATACGCAGCTTGCTGAACCTTGCGGCAGCCTGATAGAGCTGCGTAGGATTTGTCGCCATGCGAATGTGCGACATCGCAAGCGTCAGTGGACTGTATAACTTGTAGTGCAGATCCGATACGAAGATATCGCGGCCGGCAATGCGTTTGTAGGGAATGTTTTTGCACTTTCTGTCCGGTGTGCTTTCCACACGTTTCTTCAGCTTCTTGATATAATCTTGGGCCATCGCCACCACCACATCTTTATTGAACCAGCGATTGCGGCAGGTGTAGTTCTCGGTATCGCGGTCTGCCAGCTTCACCTGAGTGGACAGTTCGTTGAGCAGCATCCGCCACTGATATTCGTAGCCCATGTTGTGAATGGCGGCGGTGACTCCTTCCTCGTAGGGATTGCGGTGCGACCGGTAGGTCAGCATGTGGAACATCTGGGCCATGATCCAACGGCGGAACAGGCGGGGGTTGGGTACGGTTCCTTGGTTGAGAATGTAGTTGAAAATCGGGTCGTCATCGTCCAGAATCGTCACATGTCCTTTTCTATTGGCAGCGACATACTCATCGCCATCCTCAGACTGCATGGCGAACAAGGCGCTGACATCTACTCCGGCCGCACGCAGGGCCTCGATGCGGTCCTTGGCTTTCGCGGGCAGCTTAGGTGTTTTGGCCTGCGTTTTCTGTCCCGCTACTACCGGGTAAACGATGCCCAAACCTGAATCTTTACCGATTACGGTTGCAACGGCGGTAAACTCTTTCTCGGCGGTTGCGAACTCTGTGCCGCATGTGGGGCACAATACTTTGGTCTCTTTCTTTTTCATCTTTTTTACTTTTTACGGATTGTTGTTATTTTCAGGCTCTACCCATCGTCTGAGTATCACCAGATCTTTGTCTGCTTTACTCTGCCAGAACCATGTACCCATCGTTTCGGGATTCCACGCCAGACCGTTGATCATCTGACAGAGGAGATACAATTCCAATTCGACTTGCGCTTTATCCCGACGCTCGCCGTAGAGCATGTCTTCATCGCCGAGGTCCTGCTCGGGCAAAGCCTTGAAGTACAGCCGGGACTTGCTCTCGCTACGTTCCGAAGGAATCGAGTGCTTGTAGCGGCGGTACAGTTCTTCCATGTTGGAGAAAAATTCCTCCATGCCACAGGTGTCTATACCCAGCTCGCCCTCGTACACTCCGTTTCGCACGATGTACTTGCCGTCGAGTTTCAGACTCCGGGAGCGGAAGTCGATCTTGAATTTCGCACCATCCGCAACGGCCCGGATGGTTTCTTGGTAGATATTATCCATACTTTAATGATTATAAGTTACTTGCACTCAAGCCTCCGACGCATGGCTTTACAGGTTCGATGAAGACAGTATGTTCAGGATTCTGGACCAGCCGATAAGCTGGTCCAGGATCCTGATAGAATACTGTTGGTTGAATCAGGCTCCTCGTGCAATATGGGGTTGCGCTGCCCCGTAAGGTGTCAATCCGGCCGGCACATTGCTTTATGATTTCGATGTGTCGCAGCGTAAGGCTGCTCCGCACCATCTGCCGACGATCGTGGCGATTAGCGACGATCGCTGGCGATGATGCTGCTCGCCATTGACGCTGCACCACTAAAATCCGGATCTTGACCTGTTCTCTTTGTGCTAAGGTGGTTTGTGGTTCTCAAAATACGGGCACATATCTTTATACATCTGGTATATGGCGTGAACGGAAGCCGAAGAGGTGCCGTCGTATAACAGTAGGGATACGACGGCGCCTTTAGGCTGATTGGGCACGACATATCGAATAATATCTCTTGAACCACGCTTTGTGCTAAGAATACATGAAGTTCTCATAACAGCGACACATGGGCTTTATCGGGTCGATACACCCCGCACTTCCAGCTCTACAGAGTCTTGAAGGAAGTAGGTAAGACTTCCTTCAAGACTCTGTAGAGCTGGAAGTGCGGGGTATTGAATGGTGTTCCTTGAACTTCGCTGATGTGTTTCAGGTTCGGACGAATGTCAGGCAGGCGACACATGGCTTTATGTTCTTGATATTTACAGGTGTGATCCAGAATCGAGATGAGTTTCACCGGTCGATAAACCGGTGAAACGAGAGATGGATTCTGGTAGCAATACCTGTAACATTAAAGTTCTGCTCTTCATCCGTTTGCCGTGTGTTCGGCAGAATCACAGCGACGCTACCAACGTGTTGTATGCGGCCCGGCTCGTCCGTAGGGCGTTCTGCATACAGCCGATCGTCAGGTAGCCGGCAATAGTGCCGGTTTTCGTGCGGTTGGCTTTCACGTTACGTCCTCGACCCCGGACGATGCAACCGTCGCTCTTGGTTTTGACATACCCCAGACCGCCGACCTTGCGTTTGCCTGTCTGTACAGCCCGCAGACAGTCCATCACGAATTTGTTCAGCTCGTCGAGGTCTTTCCGGACGTTGCATACCGGCAGGATCTGAGTGGCCCAGCTGAACTCCCCATCGCCCTTGTAGAGGTAGCGGTTCACGGCATTGACGGCCTTGGCCGGCGATATTCCGGGTACATGTACGGTACGCGCCTCGATTTCCCGCTGGAAGGTTTTGATACGGCTGGCGGAGAGCGAAATCATACTGCCCTTGACGCTGAACCCCAGAAATTTGAACCACTGCTCGGCGGTGAGGTATTCGACTTTCTTCGGGTTGAGAGTCATCGACATGTCGCCGAGCCGCTGGCAAAGGATACTCATCGCTTGCTGGTAATCCTCTCCGATAAAGAGCATGTCGTCGGAGTAACGGACATAGAAACCGTTCATACGGGAGAGCTCTGTGTCCAGGTCATAGAGCAGCACGTTGGCCAACCAGCTCGCTACGGCGCATCCTTGTTTGAGCGACTGGTAGTGACGGCAGAGGTTGTTCTCTTCGTTGAAATACAAATCGTTGTGGTAATATTTCCGTAGCACGTCGACGAGAGCGGAATGTCCATGCTTGGCCTCCACCTTGTCGAACGCTTCGTCGATATACCGAATCGGGACGCTGTCGAAGTATTTGCTAAGGTCGGACTTCCAGCCTAAAGGTCCGTCATTTGCGGTGCCGGCCATCTTGTGGCTGACTCCGATTACGACTTGTCCGCAGCCTATGCCGGTCTGGTAGGACTTGCATGAGGGATGCAGCATTTCGGGCATCAGGTCGAAGAGAAGGTCGTTGGCGATGCTCAGCACCACGCGGTCGATGGGCTCGTTGACGTAGACCGTGCGGAACTCGCCGTTGTCCTTGGGGATTTGGGCGGTGTGCGGCGGTGATATTTCATACTTACCCTGCATCATGGCATCGGCCATTCTCAGACGGGTGTTTTCATCGGCCAGCCGGATGAGCTGATCCTTGCGGATGTCCTTGCCGATGCCTTTGTCAATCGCTTTCGTCCAGCGGTCGATGTCGAAGAACATTTGTAATATTTTGTCTGCCATAAGTTTCCGTTTCTGATTTCCACCTGATATCGTTAAAGAATATTCGCATTCTGGAACGCTTCCGGCTTATGCTGGTAAAGCCGAACGAGATCGACATTGACCATCGGATAAGCGACAAAGCCACTTGTCCGTTGGTAACCGCTGGCTGTGGCAAATTTGTTTTTCGTGAGAAATTCCAATGCTTCCGGCTGGTTGTTGCAGTCCACGAATGTTCGGGCGGGCAGTCCTATCGCATCCATCTGTTCCAGATTCACTGTAAGGATTTCGTGATCCTCCTCATCTGCCGGGTTTACAACGCAGATTGCCAACCAGCCGTTTTCGTAGAAACACGGCTCAACACGGACTTGACGCCCCCGGTATTCATAAGTTCGTGTACGATATGAGAAGTCAGGCGGGGTCACTTCGAACACATCTTCGCCTTCGGTAAATGCCTGCATCGGCATATTGACATCCACGAATGCGGTTCCGCTTTTGTAGCACAAACGTTCATTGCCACCGGAGCGGATAATTGCAAATTCAATCCTATCGTTCATTTTGCTTCATTTTTATATTGGTACTTAAAAGGAATAGCCACCAAGGGTGACCCGTTGGTGGCTGATAACTATATTTTTTACGAATGAGTACAAGTCCCTTCAATGAAAGGTACTGAATATCAAACGGCATTGTTGCATCCCGCGTCATCCGGTTTTAGACTGGTATTTTTTTCTTCGTTTTTGACTTGAACCCGGACAATGGATTGGCAAAACGGTTTTTCTTTCTTGTCTGGGGTTGTGTCTTCTTTTTGGGGGAGATTAATGCCGATTCTGTCGGTATGTCCATGCCATAGGCAAGCATCCGCTCCTCGTACATTTCCAGAAATTCTCCTTTGGACAATTCCGGAAAATTCATGCAGAATGTGTCCCACACATCTTCGGGCGTGTAGTCGGGGTGTCCCATCATGATATCGAACATCATGTCTTCTGTGGCGTTGTAATCTCCGAAACCATAACCGTAATGATATCCCGTATCGTTTTCATCGAATAGATGGGTGTAGATTTTCGTACAATTTTCGATAATATGCTGCACGAAGCAGAGGCAGTTCATCAGATCTTCTTTCACGGTAAATTCATAGTCCGTATGAGGTTCGTAGTATCCGCAGCTGAGGTTGATACAGCTGACGCCAATACCATTGCTGCGCAGGGCTTCCACGTCGGTCATCAGACCCTCTGTCGGGATATAACCGAATTTTTCGATATTCATATCCAGCAGAAACTCCTCGCTGCATATATTTTCCCATGATATTTGCGTGATGAGGTCGCGGTATCCTCGGCGGTCGGGTTCTATTACGAAGCGGCAATCCTCGAAAAATGCCATGTCGGCGGCATTGCTTCCCACGCATCCGACCTCTTCGCCGACAAAAAAGGCGACTTTGATCGCTTCATATTTTTCCAAGCATCGCAGGGCGATCCATATCCCGTTCTTATCATCTGCGCCCAAACCTTCTTGTCGTCGGTTTGCAGGCGAATATCCGAAAATAAGATCCCGTGTCTCCACGGCGCGGAAATCTTTGCTGCGTACTTTCTGTACTTGATCGAGATGTGCCACGATGCAGGGATAATCTTCGGCAATGCCTCTGGTTATGTACAGGTTACCGACAGCATCTTTTGTTACGACGGCATCGGGAATGTTGGCCGCTATATGCTTTTTAATGAAAGTCCGTATTCTGTTCTCTTTCCCGCTGGGGGAATATGTTTCGTAAAGTCGTTTGAGTAATTTCATATTTTATTGGATTATAAATAATTGATTAAGCCGCTTCGGCCATTGATTTAGATGCCAGATACATCCCGTAAGGCAGCCCGGTGTTGTCGTCTATCTCGTCGTATGCAACGCCCTCGAAAGAGTGGAAATCACCACTTTCGACCTGTTCTTCCAGAGATGCCGTGCTGATGGTGCGTCGCTCATAGGTATTCGTTCCCGGATTCCAATATCGGTATTCGACCACATCGTCGGCATCTTCGTAGTATTCCTCGTCGTAATCGGAGTAAGTCCAATTAGTTTCTTTGTACTCCTGCTCGGCGTTTTCCATGCAGCTTTCACAGCAATAATACTCTTCGGTCATTTCCGAAAAGTAACTGTCATCCGTCAGGACATATTCGTTACACCGTTCGCAACAAAACACATCATCCTCGTGGTGGTATTCCTGATCTCTTTCCACCCACCGGAAATCACCTATATCCTCGCAATCGCAGGTATACTCATGACCGTGACGGTAGACGGTTCTTACCTCATTGCAATGGCGGTCGTGATAGCTGTCGTACTCGCTGTCATCGTCATCACCGAAAATTCCATCCGTGGTATCTAATTCGTAATCTCCCTTGCCGAAGTTGGTGGCGATGCGGGTATATTCATCGTAATGTTTGAAACTGTCTTGATAGGAAAGCGTGTCCCCGAAGTCCAAGTCGCAGCTTATGGAGAAATCATGGCCGCTGAGCGAGGTTCCGTCGTTGGCAACGAAAGCCTGCGAGTCGCTACACCCTGCACCAACGGTCTTATAGCCATCGATATGTCCGCCTTTGACAAGGGCGTCCACCAATGCCCGTTTCAGAATATTGTCGCCATTCGAGGCATATTGCCGCTCTGCCAGCCGCCAGATCTTGCCGTGCTGGTCTTTTGCCGCCATGTAGATGACGCAGCGGGCGATGATTTGCTCGTCTTCGTTTTCGAGGTAGGCGGCTTTGGCATCCACCGCATTTTCGTAAAAGGTGTGATAGCCCTTGTCGGTCATGCAGCTATGAAAATCACCCACGCATTCGTCCGAATCGTAGATTTTCCCAAACTCGGTGCCGACATGGAGCTTATGCTGTGGCAGGCAGTTCATCGTGTACGTCTGCCAGTCCTGTGTGATTTCCTCGCATAGATAGGTTATGACCTTGTCGGGCAGTGTTTTGCCGAACTCCGTTTCGAGGATGAGCTTGCGGTAGAACTTGCCGATTTTCATCTTGAAGACCCGCCCGTTTTCGGTATTGACATAGCGGATGGCGTTGTAATCCCCATCCTCGCACACGCCTTTGTAGTCGTCGGTACGATATGTTGCACTCCAGTAAATGTTATCGAAGATGCAGACCCTATAAGGCAAGTTACCGTCATTGTCGCCTGAGCGTAGGATTTCGGCGAACATGGTCTGCTTCAGCTCTGCCATGCTCGATATGTGTAGCAGATGGTAATCGCCCGTGGTGGCCGCCTTGTGAAGCAGGTTACGGTCTTTGATGTAGGAGAGCAGGATTTTGTTCTTACGGCTTTTCTCCCCATTGCCGTGATGTTGTATTCCGAATAGTTCTTTGAACTCCTCGAAATTGCGGAATTTATAATATAGCATAACACTTCGTTTTTCAAAGGGTGAAAAAATGGCACTCATCCCAGAATTGATGAATGGCTGTTGATGACTGTAATCCGCTCTTTGCAAATCGTTGTCCGGGCACTATTGTTACATGATAGTGTATTTCAAGAATGGACTTTCCGTAACTTATCTTGTCGGGACTTCAAGTGAAGTCAAAAAGCGGGATACAAAAAAGGCACGGTTTTCCGCCCGTGCCCATTCCGTGATATTTCCTGCCATATTACGCCGCCGGCAGTGGCGTGGATGCCGGCATTTTGATAACCCGGCATCCATCGTTTGTGAGTATACGGTATACCCGCACGAGATTTTGCCCGCGAAATTTACTTACCGTAACGCTTTTTACGCCACGGGCGGCCAGAGTCGCGAGCACTCCTCCGGCACTTTTCAGCTTATCGAAACAGCCGTAACTCTCGGTTCCGGCATTATTGTATATTTCTACCATTGTCGTTCGATTTTAGTGTATTGATACGGTTACATGAAGATGGGCAGCGGTTTGGTGAGCCACTCAGGCAGTCCTGCCTGAAAGCATTTCCGCGCCCTTTTCTGCACCTCTTTCGCACGGATGCGCTTGGATTTCTTGGATTGTTTTTGTGGGACTTTCCGCACCTGCAACGTTTCTCCGGCATCGGGCGTTTTCGCCTCTTTGGGCACTCGCCAACGTCCGTTGTAAGTCGCCGTGTAGGTACGTTGTAGTTCCGTGCCCTTATAGCACATGACCAACACGGAAGGTGTAGCTCCGGCAATCCCGCCCTTCTCCCGCAAGAGGTCGAGCGTCTCTTTGGCCGCCTTGAAATGGGCAAAACGCCCGTAATAGCGGGTGCGGTCTTCGCTGAATATCTCTATCATGTCTTTCGTTATTTCATTAGTTTCTTCAGAAGTTTCCACGCATCGGGGCCATATCTGCGGCACATGAAATTCTCCAACGGTTCGGTGCGTTCATAGCCGTAGTTCATGTGAAGATACCGCACGAACTTGTGCGTGATAAAGTGCAGCATCCCCGTTTCGTTGCTTTTGCAGCGGTCGAAATACGGGGAGATGCCGAGTGCAAAATGGGCAGAAAAGTTTTCCGCCACCTCGTTGAAAGCGATGAGTTTGTACATAGCAGGCACTAAAAAAGGCAGCGCACATTTTCTGCACGCTGCCTTGCATGATTGTTTTCTTGGGCTGTTATGTCATTATGCCGCAATCGCTACGGCTTCAGTTCTGTTTTTCGGTTTCCGGCCACGTCGGCGGGCGGGCTGTTCCGCCACCGTTTCGGGAGCGGTTACGGTTGCCGCACTTTCGGTGGCAACCTGTTCGGTTACTTGTTCGGCAGGTTGTTCGGTCTGCATCTCTTCGGGCTGGGCGGTGTCTTTGGGCAGCTCTACACGGAAATTCAGTGCCTCCATGAGTGCTTTGGTGGCATGGTGGATGTACTTTTTGCGGTCGCGGGCCGAGCGTTCCAAGTCCTTTTTGGTCGGCATAAGGCCGATACGTGCCCACACGCTGGCATCGAGGTCGAAGATTTTGACCGTACTGCCTGCCGAGGTGCGGATGATAAGCCGGAGCGGAGTTCCGGCACGGAGTTTCGAGCGGATACCGTCGTTCGATTCACGGAGCAGGGACTCTTTGGTCTTCACTTCCCAGAATGTCGTCACCACGTTGCGCAACACACGGAACATTTCGTCCTGCGTTCTTGCGGTAGCCTCGTAGTCGTCACCGAAAAAGTGCATAGCTGTGTTTTTGCCGTCCTTGCCGGCATACTCGAAAATCACTCCTGCGGCATTTACTGCCATGTTTGCAAACTGTTCTGCATTTAATTTACTGATTGCCATAATGATAAAATTTAGAGAATGACTATGCAATAGTGCATATTGAGGGCACTGCGGAATCGAACCGCACGTTCTGCGGATGGCAAAACGGCACGACCTGTGCGTGCCCAAAAACTGCACGCCACCTTTCACCCGATGGCGTGCAGATTTTTCTTTCAATCTGCACCTCACTAAAACGTGCCCTATACTCGCTATTTCGTGGAAAAACCTTATATTTGCATCGTTCACACGCAAAAGGCAGTTTCTACGCTGTCATGGCAAGCCCGAATTACTCCAATTTCCGACGGGTGTTTCTTTGGCACGTCCCCCGTCTTTCCCAACGGGGCAGCTAACATTCGGGCGGTGGGCGGCTGGTGATTGTGGGCATAGTCTTGGCAATGCTCTTTTCTCAAGCTCCGTGCGGATTGTTTTTACCGCATAGCGTATTTTATCTCCGAGCGCACTGGGCGCAATTATGGCATTATTTTTACGCATCCCTTTTCCATACGACTCTCACCCTCCCAAAATCACGGGTTTTGCGTATGCGGACAAAATACACGTATTTCGACCGTTTCGACTTGCGGCATTGGTTTGCCGTCTTGCGTGGTGTGGTTGTTTGACACCCTCTTTAATCGCTCCAAAGCGAACAAGCGAATTTTTGATTTTCCAAGCCTCAAAAATAGGTTTCCCACAAAAAAGGCTTTTGTTTTCTCGCTCTTGGCGGTTGTTGCTGTCTGTTTCTTATTTACTGACTTTTTAGGTTTTTACTATTTACAGACTTTCGGCGTGTGTGCCGTTCTTGAAAGTCTGTATATTTTTTGTTTCTGTTTTCCCCGTATGATTGTCGGGGTTGTTTCCCTTTCGGGTTCAATTCAACTCTAAAACAAATTTTTCAATCCACCAAATAATTTTTCTTCGGTTTGATGAAAACAAGCTCTAAAATGAGTTTGGACGCCCGCGCGCGAGGATTATTTTTATTTATTTGAAAATCAATGTATTATAAGAGAAGAAAAAATATTTTCAAAAAAATATAGGGTTTGACGTTCAAAAATGAAGTGAAAGAAAAACTATATATATTGATAATCAATTATTTGTAAGTTAAAAATAGGATAAAACAAGGATATGAAAAATATTTTGCTTTCAATATGAAAGGAACAAAGGTCTGTTTATAGTCTTTTATCTTCACTTTTCTACAAAGTGAATGCTTTAATATACTGAAAAACAATACACTAATAATTTTCAAAAAGAACGGGGTGGGTATCTGACCTTGTGCGGATTCGATACGCGCCCTACGGCCCGATTTTCAAGTCCCGTTTTTGACTCTGACTTTTTTGTTCAAAGTTCAGCCCCTTTTCTGGATATTTCTTGTTGGAAATACGGACTTGGGGATGACACCAAAACCAGGGGGCATACCACATAGATTTACCTCGGCTCGGTTTCAAGGTATTTCATGTACTATCTGCGTTACTTTCCCCTCCAGTGTTCTTGTTGTCAATGATTCGCTTATCGGCAGCGGCTGTCACATCCCGAAGGGGCCGAATATGGAACCTTATGGCTCGGAAATGTATATATAGTCTTGTATAGAGTTTTGTAAAATAGATTGTTAATGAATTTTTTGTCGAAACTTTTATTTAATTGAACTCAAAAGAAAATAGTGAATTTACACCTACATTTTTCCAACAATCTATATCTTTGCGAACAATAAGTCAGTAAATAAATTGTAGATTCGATTACCGGATGAGTAAGAGCAGGTCGACAATCAATGATTTCTTCCGGTGTTATAGACCGGAGAACGAGACGCACGAGTTGGCTATCGCGCAATTCTGTGCCAAGAGACGTTTTGTCATTTCCATCGACGGAACTCCCGATAAGCGGGAGCCGATAACCTATGAGCTTTTCAAACAGTGGTTCGAAATGGAGACTCCCCAGCGGGGGGATATCGTCACCCTCCGCGAGGAAGGCATTACCGGAATCGTGGACGGAGTGGGAATAAACCGGGCTATCTGCCTCTTTCTCTCGTTCAAGGACGGGATATTGGATACTGTTCACCGTAGCTTTCATTACACATCGCTGGAACCGGCTGCGGAAGAGACAATCCGGCAGATGCAGCGTGCCCTTTACAGAGAGGGGCTTATCTGGAACCAATGGCGGAACAGAATCAAGCCCCGCGAGATTCCCAAGGAGAATATCCAGTACCAAATCAGCGTGCTGGGTCGGAAAATCGGCTATGGCGTATTCCGGGAGATAGATCCGGAGGGTCGGATTGTCATGTATTGCGTGAAGATGGAGGGAGAGCCGGTGCGTTACTCCCTGCGGGAAGTAATCGGTCCCGTGGAGAATTACCAGCTGGAGAGTATCAATGTCAACCAGCGGGAGGATCTGGCCTTAGCGCTGAAACAGGCCGGTGTTGTCTGGAACGGTTTTTACAAGCGCATCGATCCTATCGGATACAGATTACCTGTCGGAAAGCATTATTACTACCTGAACGAGTTCTGGGAAGTATGCAAGACTGCCGAGTTGGGAAAGAGCCGAAATGACAAATACTTCACTTCGGGAAACTATTCCCGAAGCAAAGAAGATATGGATGCTGTCCGTCGACATCTCTTGGAGCTGGCGCAATTACCTGTTACCCGTACTGAAGGGGACGAATATTATTACTTGAAAGAGTTTTGGAAGACATGCAAGACAACGGATAAAGGCAGAAGCCGGGATATAAAACGAGCCAAATGTGGAAACCGTTTTTCAACTGAGGAGGAAGCTATGAGAATTGTTTCATCGCTTCAACAAAAACGAAACGAACAACTGGCGCAATACCGGTCGAAACGATAAATTAAATATTATATAGAAATGGTTGATAAAATTCTTAATTTCATAAAATCTTTATTTTCTATCTATTGGAAAACAAGACCGTTTAGAGCATTTATAACACTGAACACATTGGTTTTGGTTGGATTTGGTGCTCTCAAAATAACATATAATTTTACATCAAATAAACATTCATGGGGACTTGAAATAACGCAAGGTGAATATAGCTGGATTATAGTTGTAATTTTAGCCATTATAAATATCCCTTTTGTAATTTGGTTGCTAAATGATTCGTTAAAGGATAAACTTGAATTGTTACATAAGCATGAATATAAGGTTACGGTTGGATATTTTTTCAAGGATAATATAACTGCTCTATCTCCTTCTTTTGAAAAGGTTATAACCTCATTTAGTATAAAGACGCACTCTGTTCCTCCGCAGACTGCAAATCCGTTGGTGGGACTATCATCAATACAAGCCGTACTTGCTAACATGGCACGCACAAAGAATGTTGCGCAAATATCTGAAGTACATGTAATTAAAGGTGAGATAAATAAAAGTTTCTATCCTATTCGGTTTTATTTGGAAAATATAGGGATACCTTCGTTAAAATGTTTTGAAATAACATTTTATTTTGGAGATGAAGTGAGTGGAATTAAGAGTAATAATAAGAAGATGAATGGAATATTTAATTTAGAATATCCGAGTCCATCATCCACTTATATTGATGAAAAAGAGAAAACTGTATTATTGAAAGGTCAAAATATGCTGGTAGGCGGTAATAATATCGCAACTAAACCAATATTTGTGAAGCCATCTTATCCAAGTGACAAAATAACGATATACTGGGAACTTTTAGCTGATGAGTTTAATCAAACAGGACGTTTTGACGTACCAGTATCTTACGATATTATTGAGACACATAGGACTCGTTACGTTAATACTCCTGATGAATTACAAGATGAAATAGAAGACATTGGTGATTATATCGAATCAATTGTCTGAACTCCATATGTATTTTAGTTACAGAGGAGAATATATCTGGCGGTTTATTCTGTATCGGCCTTCTCTATCTTCTTCTAAAGAAGAAGCAAGGTGGAGGGTATAAATAAAACACTTCCGCTTCGCTACAGTGTTTATTTATACCCTTAATGCTCACCCTTACGGGTGAGTTTTCTCTTTTCATAAAAGAAAAAAGTAAGATATAAGATAGTAGTATAGTATATATAATATATATTACTGTATCGTACTTTTCCGGTTTTATAGTGTAAAGGAAGCCTCGGTCACTCCTTGTCGGGGCTTTTTTTGTGCCCATATGCGAGCTCGAACTTCTCCCGAAGAGCCTTTACCTGCTCTTTGGGCAAATAACGCCTTTGTTCGCCGCATAGCCCGTCATACTCCTCCAGACGAAGCGTGTCGAGGTCGGCCGTATCGATCTCCACATCGGGATGCAACCGACGGAAATAAAATCCGGCAGCCGTGGCATACACACCCTTGCAGGCCCGACTTACCGTCTTGACGGAAGTCCCGATCATTTCTGCGCAGCACTGCATCGATTTGAAAATGGCGACGAGTGTCCTCGTGTGGCTGAATACCAATACCAGTTCCGGATGCCGGAACGAACTGTGACTTTTCCCTCTCCGTTTCATAGATTGTTATTTGGCAAAGTGTTTCAGTAATTTGGCAATCAGTGAGATATTCTCCGCATTGATCCATTCGCGGGCCACGTTCCAGCTCAGCGACTTCTCGAAGTCGATATTCTCTTCCGTAATCGTGTGGTATGACAGGCGTCCCTCGGTCGGCTTGAGCCCTTTGTCATGCAGGCTGCACAATCCATCCCTCCAGAAAACACATCCATGCACCGTCTGTTGGGGCTGCACCATAAGAATCGGGAAAGCAACTCTTCCGACCAGCATCCCGACCGCCCAAAACGTGAATCGCAAATCCTTCTCATACCCGGCTTCGACAAGCCTGCGGATATCTTCGGGGGTACCCAGACAAGGCGTCAGGCATTGGCGACGGCATCGGGGGCAATCGCAGGATACCGGATAGCGTCCCGTAACCCGTGAAATCCGTTCAATCAACTCCCTGCTCATCCTGTCCCTCCGTTTTTGGCCGGGAATCCCGGCTGTTCCACAATTCGATGATCTTCTCCCGTCCGAGCAAGGTCCAACGCTTCCGTGTTCCGAAAGCCCAACGCTTTCCGGTCTTGGGGTTTGTCCAGTAGTACGGCACGTCGATTTGCCACTGCTGAAACTCCGGCAGTACGGCCCATTGCTTCTTCACGAAACGACATACGCCGCATCTTTCCAAAAATCGGCTCATCCGTCCGGCTGAAATCCCAATCTCGCGGGCGAGCTGTGTCGGGGCGAAGTAATCGACGCCCTCTCTCAAATGCTTGTACGGATCTTCCACCCGCCGCCTCCCGGCCGGTAATTCCGGTTGTTTCGGAGGTTCTTTACTCCACAATTCAAGAATCAGATCGCGGCCGACTTTGCTCCACCGCTTGCGTGTTCCCGCTGCATGGCACTTCCCGGTGCGGTGGTTCGTCCAGTAGTACGGCGTGTCGATCTGCCACTGGCGGTACGGCAGAAAAGCTACCCACTGGTTCTTCTCGAACTTGCAAATACCTTTCTCGGCAAGGAACTGGTGCAGTTGCCTCGGTGTGGTGTTGAGCTCCTGCGCGAGCCACGTTGTCGAGTAGAAATCGCGCCCCTCGATTAGGTTATCGTAGAACTCCACCTTGTAGGCGTCGGCCTCGATGCGTTCTTTCTGCAAATGAATCTCGTGTCGTTGGGCGACGATCAGTTTCTGTGCATCATCGAGGTTCTGCGGGACAGGCAGGTTCTCCGTCGTATCGGCCGATGGCCCGGCCGGGTGGTTCTCTAACGTCGCATATCCCCGCGTCATCAGCTCGTTGACCTTGGTGTTGCACCACGCCGAGAAGTCCGGCGAGAGTTGGCGGGCAAATTCCATCGCCAGCTCCTCCTCGATCCATGTCGCACCGTTGTTTCGGCCGCGTGTGGTAAATATCTGGCTGTCGAGGCTCTCCGAGATGCCTTTGTCCACCAGATGCTGCCGATAACGCACGAAATCCGCTTTGCGCAAGATTTCAGCCGGGAGGATACCGAAACTGCGGGCCATCTGCGTGGCGTTGACCATCATCTTGTTGTTGGCTGCCCGGAACGAGATGGGATGGTCCTGATAGTTGAAAACCACGTCTTCCTGTCTGACCGGTTCGGCGGCGCGTGCAGCCTGTATGGCCGATTCTTCCAACAGTTCGTTCAGCCATGTTTCTACTTTGGCGGCATTGCCGGCCGCTATCGAATTTTCCCGCCGCATGGGGCGGATGAGCTTGTACACGTCGTAAGGACTGATCGCCCACATCTCCCGTCCCTTCTTACGAAATGGAATCTGGATACTGGAGGGCAACTGACGGATGGCTTCCCGGTTTGTAAGAAGTTCTTCCCGCCCTAAAACTTTACAGAGGTCATGGAGATTGAGCCATGCCAGAGTCCTGTCGTCATTGAAGAGTATCCTTACCGGATACTCCCCGCATAATATCGTATTATTTTTCATCATTCTCTGAATCTTTATCAAGTTGTTTACAGAATTTTCGGAACTCCTTGCGCCGCTGTTCATACGCCTGCCGTTTGTGCGCCATTTCTCGGGTCGTGAAATAGCGTCTTTCGACGCCGCACATCCGGTCGTACTCCTGCAAAGTCAGCGTATCTATGTCCGACATCTCGATCTGTATATCGGGGTGCGCATGGCGGAAATAGAAACCTCCGGTGGCGACATATTTTCCCGTGCAGGAGAAAGAGATGCTTTGCAGGTTGATCGAAGAGAAATCCGCCGCGCTGTGCAGCGAGCGCACGATGGCGATCAGCACATACGCCCCGTTGAAGACCAGCACCTGCTTCGACGGTAAAAATGGACCTTTCGTTTTCTTCATGCGTTTGAATTTTCGGTGGATATAAGCTCTTCGACCGTAAAACGGTCATGAACCTGCATAAGGATGTAGGTGTCGGAACACACGATACCTACCGACAGCATTTGCGACATGCTCTCCAGCAGATAGACCCCGAACACGGGATCGACGCAGGTTAAAAACGGCAACGCGAGGGATTCTTCCGCCAAACGATGACCCGTTACGGAATCGACGGCGAAAAGTTCATCCGGCGGAATGCCGTACACTTTGCCCAAGTTCCCTATCCATAAAGCGAATCCTTCGGTAAATTCAGAAATCTTTCTCTCCGGGTCCAGTTTCAGAGACCGGAGAAAACGGGTCATGTCGAAATAAATTCGAGTATCGTCGTATCGGGCGAATAGCAACTCGGGAAATTCACCGAAGCGGGACTCGAAGTCTTGATGTTTCTCTATTGTTCTCATCTTTTACAAACTATTGAAATTTGCAGGCAAATATATAACTTTTCATCTTGAAAATAACTATAAATTTGATGATATATTTTTTCGTTATCAATTCATTTATAGCTGTTTATAATGTGATGAATAAACAAAAAACAGGCTAAAAAACTATATATAATCATATCTCTATTATGTATGATAAACCGACTATTTCAGGGTATTCCGAATCGTATGCTCCGACCATGTCCGGTAACCCATTTTTTCAGGATCAAACTATTCTTTTTGAAACCCGAAAAAAATGCAGGAAGAAGGAGCTTTTAACCATCAACTACTCGAAAGTATCTTCCACACGTCGAAAAAAACGATTCAGGAATACGTGCGTGAGATCGAGCGTCATAACCGTTATCGCTCGGTGCGCTCGAACATGCTGTCGGGGATGGTGCTCGATGATCGGGCCCGTCTAATCGACCTGTACGACGCCTGTTTGCAACAGGACGCGCACATCCGTGCCGTCATCGAGACGCTCGAAAGCCAGATACTCGGCGACCGCTACATGCTGGCCCGCCTGAACGACAAGGGGAAATACGTCAAAGATGTCAAGGAGAGCCAGAAGATACAGGGTTCCCAGTTCGATAAAGTAATCCGTGGCATCATCGAGGCCAAACTCTATGGCTATACGCTGCTGGAAATCATGCCTGAAATCGATCCGGATACGGGAAAGCTGAGAGAGGTAAACAGCATCGAACGCCGTAATGTCCTGCCCGATCAGGGTATCGTCGTCCGGCGGCAGGGCTTGTGGCTGCCGCATTGGAACCTGAACACAGCCGCATACCGCAAGCATTACATCCTGATCAAGACCGGAGATTTGGGGCTTTTCTCGGCCACGACGCCCCTTATCCTCGCCAAAAAATTTACGGTCGCCAACTATGTGAATTTCAGCCATAGTTACGCCATCCCGATTATCCACGGCAAGACTGTTTCGGAAAACAATGCCGACCGCAGGCGACTGGCGGGTGAAATCGCCTCTGCGGCACAGAACCGTGTCATCGTCACCGGCCTGGAAGACGAGGTGGACATCAAGGCATTCACCATGTCGAACAGCGAGAAGATATATACGGGACTCATCGATTTTGCCAACAAGGAGGTCTCGAACCTGATTCTGGGTTCGGAGTCGATGGCCGGCGGTATGCAGTCCTATGTCGGCTCTACGAAAGCGCATCAGGACATCTTCCGTGACCGGATCGAGGTTTACCGGCGGTACATCGAAAACGTCATGAACGAGCAGGTCGTTCCCCGGCTGGTCGCGATGGGATATATCCCGGCGGGACTGGAGTTCAAATACTCCAACCGCATCGACATGAACAACGAGGACCGTATCAAACTCTACCAGCTTATCACGGACAAATACGAGGTCTCGGCCGATGAAATCGAGAAGGAGTTCGGCATCGTCGTGGGCAAACAGCTCAACGTGATTCCCGGCATAGGCGGCGGAGGTATAGCAGTCGGCGGTAGTTCATCCGATCGGGGCATCATGTCCGATGAAGAGTATTACAAACGCTACGGCCATGCACGGGGTGTAAAGCGGCCGGAAACCAATTCGTCGGAGGTATAGCCATGAAGATCACCCTTGAACAGTTCTGCGAGCAATGGGCACCGAAAGGAAACGGACGGTTTCTTCCGGGCAAGATGGAGTTTAACACGCATGACTTCGTGACGCTTGCCGGGGAGTATTCCAAGAGCCGTTTTCGCAGCAGCTTCGCTGAAGGCGGCTTCTATGGCGGCGACCGTAAATGGCCGGAGCGTAAGTCCCACTGGGGGCGACGCTTCACCCATCCCGTGATGATGGACAGCGGCACCCTGTCGCGCGGCATCTTCGGGGTGGCCGAGCGCATGGACCGCACCAATATTACCCAGCGCGGGTATGGAGAACGACGGAAGATTTTCCGTCGCGGGGCCCGTTACTCGATCTGGACCAAGGCCGACAACTACAATCAAAAAGGGAAACGCGGAGCTTCCAAAAGCTATGCCGCCGTGCATAATACCGATCCGGCTCTCGGACTCTACACAGTCAACCAGTATAGTCGCCACAGGCCCGAACGCCGGCAGTTTATCGGGATCAGCCCCAAGCTGAACAATACCATCAACCAACTCTTTATCCCCATTCTGTTCCGGGGATTTCCATTTCCGAATCCATGATAAAAGACAAGAAACAGAATATACAGGCAGCAGACAACTCTTCTTTAGCGGTAGCGCAGCCGACCGTCTCCGTTCCGGAAGTGGTCGCGGAGAATCCTTTCGTGAATATGTACGGGGCCGTGCGGCGGGCCATCCTCACACTGCGGGAGGATGTGGACGACCCGCTGAGTCCTCCGCTCTTCAAGACAATCATGATAGACACGGGGCAGTTCTCGCGCATCGTGCGCGGCGAGAACATGGAGATGGAGATCGCTTTTCCGGCTGTCTTCATCCATTTCGTCAATGTGCGTTACCTCGTACAGCAGCAGCGCATCGGCGAGGGTCGCGCCACCATGCGCATCCGGTTTATCCTTAACACGCTCAACCATTCCGACCCGGAGCGCGAATGCGACCCGTTCATCGTCTTCCAGCGGCTGAACGTGGCCATCCAAGATGCCAAGAACTACGAGCCGGCCCTGAACGAGCGGTGCAACCTGCTCTATTTCGACATGCCGCAGACCACGAACATGCTGCAAGCCTACTGGATCGATTACGAAGTATGGTTTCGGGAGTCTTCGGCATGGAAGTACCGCGATTGGGTCAAACGCTATCTGGTCATGCCGCCCTTTACGCAGCACTGCGATGCGCCGGAGCATGATACCGAGGGGCATGGGCATCATGCGACCCCCGCCTACGAAGAGGTCTCGCAGTTCGAGCCCTCGGTGGAGCTCCCGAACCCAGACGTCCCGGATGCGGAAGAGCCGGAGGCATAAACCATGTAGCCTCAATAGGACTATTCTTACTCAAAAGAACCATGAACACGGAAACTTTCGAAAACATAGTATGCCAGTCGGGAGTCGGGAATCCGGCTTCTATCCGTTTCTTCGGGCGGATTACCGAGGAGAGCGCCTCTCGCTTCAGCGATGCGTTCGATTTCTTGGAACACATCGTGCGCCCTTCTCTGATCCGGGTGCTTATCAACTCGGAAGGAGGTTCGGTATTGCACGGTATGACGGTCTATGCTGCCATCCAAAACTCCTCGATTCCGACCGAGTGCGTCATCGAAGGGATAGCCGCCTCAATGGGTTCCGTCATCTGGGCCGCCGGAGACAAATCCCTGATGCGGGATTACGGCATCCTGATGATCCACAATCCGTTCCTGCCCGAAGAGGAGGGCGAGGCTTCCGATATGGTCAAAGCCTTTACGGCGCAAATCGAGACTATCTACCGCAAACGTTTCGGCCTGAGCCGCGAGAAGATCCGCGCTATCATGGACGGGGAGGCCGGACAGGACGGAACCTACTTCGATGCGGCGGCAGCGGTGAAGGCCGGTATCATTCCGGAGAGCCATGTGCTCAGAACCAGCAAGCAGCTCAGGGACAAGGTTCGCGCCGACCTGTCGGGTATCACCGACATCAGCTGTATACAGGCTGTCATGAGCGGTATTGTTCCGCTGGAACCGACCGGGGAGGCGGAAAATCACCCGTCGGAAGGCAAAAACACTATTCTTAATACGAAACCTAATAAAACATCCATGAACGAAGAGAAAACCCTATCCCCGGAATATAGTGCGGTACTCGCATCCCTCGGCATGCAGGAGAAAAATGAGGTGAAAGAGGTGCTTTCCCGCATCTCGGAACTGACCGGCGTGGAGGCCCGTCTTGCCGAGGTGAACAAGGCCCTGAGCGATGCCAAAACGGTCATCGCGGGGAAGGAAGCCGCTATCGGCAATTTGCAGAAGGACCTCGACAGCGTGACAGCACGTCTTCAGGTGTACGAGCAGAAAGAGTCGAAAGAGAAAGCCGACGCCATTCAGAACCTCTTGCAGAATGCCGTCGATGAAGGCAAGATCGAGGCGGAGTCGTTGCCGGGCTGGAAACAGATGGCTGAAACGAACTTCGAGCTGGTGCAAAATACCATCGATTCGATTCCCGCACGCGAGAAGATCAGCGAGCAGATCGCCACCGATCCCGACAATGCGAAGGCTGCTGCGAATGCCCTGAAGAGTGCCGAGCAAAAGATGGCCGAGCAGGTCGAGGCTGTCGTCGGTAAGGACTTTCAGTTCAAGAAACTGCAATAACTGCGCCTTGCGGGAGGCGTATCGATCCCGCGCCTTATCCTGATTCGAAGCCGGACTATTCTGTCTGTTGCAAGGCTTCGCTTTCCAGATTCCATCAACTGATTTGCCGGAAGTGGTTTACCGCTTTGAGTCGATGCTCCCAGTTTGCGGCCGAGATTCTAACACAGAAAACCACTATCACACAATGGCAGATACAGTAACTTTCTTACAGAACGGGTATGCCGGCGAAGTGCTCGAAGACCTGCTGACCTACACGGCGCAGGGAAACGATACCTTCCGCGAAGGACTGATCCACATCAAAACCGGCATCCAGCACAAGTACACGCTTCCGGCGATTCGGCTGGGGGATATCATTCAGGACAATGTCCCCACGCCTCAGAGCTCGCACGGGGCCAAAGGAGCGAACGGAGAAAACGAGTACCAGTTCACGGAACGCTATCTCGAACCGTCCGACTTCATGGTCTATTTAGAGTTCAACCCGCGCGATTTCGAGTCGTACTGGAAATTCGCACAGCCAACCGGAAACCTCGTCTTCCGCGAACTCGACCCCAAGTTGCAGGCCACGATGCTGCGCCTTCTGATGGACAAGAAGAACGAGTTCGTGGGCAATGCCATCTGGACCTCGGCCAAGGGCGGTACCGCCACTGCGGGTATCACGGCCCCGGCCGGTGCCGTACAGATCGGCGCAGGCAAGGAGAAGTATTTCGATGGCGTGGTCAAGCGTATCATCGACAACGTAAATGCCACCGATACGGAAACGGTAGCGGGCGGACAGTGTATCGTTTCGGGAACTTCCGAGCTCAAGGACGGCGCCGCTGTGGAAGCGGCATTATACGCTATGTGGAAGAAGTGCCCGAAAGCGATCCGCAAGAAGTCGGGGTTGAGCTTCGTCATGGGCTGGGAAGCGTGGGATGCCTACGACCAGTACATCACCGACAAGATGGTGAAGTATTCCGAGAACAGCGAGGTGAACCGCTACCGCTTCAAAGGACACAGGGTAATCCCTATCGTCGGAATCCCCGAACACACCATCGTTCTGGGGCACTTCACTTCGGGCATCGACTCGAACCTTTGGATGGGCGTGGACTACGCCAATGACACCGAGGTGCTCAAGGTCGACCGCCTGCAATCCAACTCGGAACTTTTCTTTTTCCAGATGAGGCTCAAAATGGACGTAAATATCGTCAAGCCTGCCGAGATCGTCGTGCATACGGCCTACACCAAAACAGCGTAACCCTTTACCGAAAATAGAAACCGCACGGGGGATGGACACCATGCTCCATCCCCCTTTTCAATACCGATCATTATGGCTAAGACTCAAAATACATCCCCCGGGCCTGTTCCCGGAGCGATGGAACAGGCTGTGGACACATCTGCTACGGCGGAAGGAAAAAATACACAGGGCGGAAAAAACAAGCAAGAAGAGCCCACGCAGGGCGCATCTGCCGAGATTCCGGCTTTTGCACGCTCGATCTTGCAGAAATTTCCCCAATACAAGGAGCTCTATATCGACAAGGACGGCGGCATGTTCACGCCAAAGACACCCCCGGCAGTCCGCAAGGATGCCGTGCTTTATCCAAACCCCTATCACAAATCGTAACACCCAGACAATATGGCATTAGGAAATGTAATTATAAAGGATGTGGACGGCAATCTGCCGTATGCCGCATCGGGAAGCAACGAGAAGATTACGGGACTGCTGTTCGACGTATCCGGGCAGCCCGAGCTCTTCACGGCAGGATACGGAAAGAGCAACGAGGCGAACGTGAAGCTCAACGATGTGCTCTACATCACCAGTCGCAAGTCCTCCATACAGGATTTCGGCATCAAGGAGCGTGTCGAATGCGATTTGGACGAGGAGGTCAACGAGAACTTCATGTACGGCATCCCGGCTTATCACATTCGGGAGTTTTTCCGCATGAGCGGGAATATTGACGGTCCCGGCCGGCTGTACGTCATGTTCGCGGACTGCTCGCAGAACTGGGACGCTCTCGACGTAATGCAACGCGTTGCCGACGGGATGATCTCCCAGATCGGCGTGTGGACCGAACAGCCGCTCTGGAAACTCAACGGAGAGGCGGATAAATACAACCTGAATCTCGTAAAAGGCATCAACGACAAGGCGGTGGCACTGGCCGAACTGAACCAGCCGCTGTCGGTTGTCCTGTGTGCCAACCCTGCCAATACGGGAGGCGATACGGAGGAGTCGAAGGTCATCGACCTGAACCGCATCCCTTCGGCCATCTGCGAGGCATCCCGCACGAGTGTCATCTTCGGGCAGGCACGCAATGGGCGGAACGCCGAGATTCAGTACCGCAACCCCAACAACACGCCGGTGGGATTCCTCGGTGCCGTCATGGGGGCTCTGGCCAAAGCCAACGTACATGAATCCATTGCGTGGGTGCGGCAGTTCAACCTCTTCGACGACGACTTCCAGCAGATCGAATTGGGTTTCGGGGACCTGACGCTCGATGCCGAAAGCGAGTTCGTGTCTACAAACCTCTACGAATCTCTCTCGCCGGTATTGCTCGACGAGTTGGACGACAAGGGATACATCTTTCCGATCAAGTATTCGGGCCGGGAGAACGGCATTTACATCTCCAAGGACCAGACATGCTCCAACGGAGATTACCGCACTATCGCCCGCAACCGAACCATCAACAAGAGCCGCCGTGCCGTGCGTGAGGCCCTGCTCCCGTACCTGCACAGTCCTCTGATGGTGAACCCGGCAACGGGATTTCTCGCGCCGTCGAAAATCACGGCGTTCAAGACCCTGATCGGGGACATTCTCGCCAAGATGCAGACTGCACAGGAAATCAGCGGCTATGCCGTGACGATCGATCCCAACCAGAACGTGCTGGTCGATGACACGCTGCGCATCAGCTATGTAATCGTCCCGGTGGGTGTGGCTGTGAAGATATATGTCGAAGAGGGACTTTCATTAACGGCTAAATAATAGGAAACATGGCAATTATAAATAATGTAGCATACAGCTGGTCGATGATAACCTTGACCAGTACGGCGTTGGGAATCGAGGAAGGCTCGACCGTGCTCGAAGGCGTGTCCGGCATCAAGTGGAGTAAGAAACGCAAGATCGAGCCGAATTACGGCTTGGGCGGGAAGCCCGTGTCGCGCGGTTTCGGAAACATCTCCTACACGGCGAGCATCACGATGGATTACGCCACCCAGCAGACACTCCGTTCCACTTACGGCAGTTTGATGGATATCGGCGAATTTGATTTGATCATCTCGTTCGCCAACCCGATGGCCTCGGATGACTGGACCACGACGACCGTAACACTCAAGGGTTGTATCTTCTCCGAGGACGGTATGGAGAGCCAGCAGGACGATACCAACATCGTCCACGAGTTCGACCTGAATCCCTTCGACATTCAAATCGGGGACGGGGATACGATTTGATTCCCTCTTTTGCATAGTCCCGTTCCTTTGATCTGCAAAGGAACGGGACTATCTATGTTAATCACCATATAATAACTTGACATTTTGCATGTATCAATACCATATTTATGAATATAACGAATATGGTTTGATTTGCTTTCTACAACTGTCTATATTATAAATTTGCACAGAAACTGGTGTATGCATCTTTTGCCATTTGGCTAATATTCGGAAATAATATGTTTTCAGGCAAATTTTGCAAGAATGTGGTTTTGACATACTCTGCTAATGATTTATGAATATCGACGCACCATATCGGAGGAAGATATCCTTGTGCTTTGATATAGGCTTCTACCGGTATGTCGTCGTTATTATACAGTAAAAAACAGCCTTCCTGAGCCGTAATATTTAGATTGGACCAGTATAGGGTATTTTGCGTATATGGAGTAATAATCTTATGAGAATGTATAGGGTTGTCAATAAAGGCTAATGGAATTGTAGAGATGCTTCCGCTTGGATTCTTGGGATTCATCCATTTGGTAAATTCATCAATATCATCAAGAAGACTCTTATTTACTGAAACGTATGGATTGTTTTTTGTAAACTCTTCGTACATTTGTTGTCCCCGCTGCAATCCATTGCAGAGGAAATCATCCATTCGTATCAGCTCATTTCCACATTTATCCAAATCGATATAATACACAGAGAAGTAATCGTCGATATTATTTTCGCTACAAGAAACGGTAAGATTTTTTGTTGCGAAATAGAATGCAATATTGAGACTATGAGAAAAATCCAACAAAGGGGTTGGAGCCGAATAATGTTGGAGTAAACTCAGATACAGCAAATCAGTTTGGGCAATATTCAATGACTGATAGTAAGTATTCAAAATCCGATTGGCGCGAATATTCCTAATCAGTGTATCGACCAAATTGTTTATTGTTGTATGCCGTCCTAATCCACCAGCTATCCACTCGCGTTGGACTGAGGTGAATAATTTATATTTCGCTTCATGGACTCCTCTGAAAATGCAGCGAGGACTGTTTGCCAACAAAGAACCAAAATGTGAGTCTATAACATCTTTGGTGTCTATTTTTACATAAGAGAAGAATAGTTTCTTTTCTTCATGATTTTGATATTCGGGTAGTTTCATAACATATTAAGCATTTATATTGATATGTATTTTTTGCAGTCGAAAGATCGGTGTTCATTTTGAAACACATACCCCAACTGATTGCTGATACATTGGGTATTTCCGATTACTTTATCGATGTTGCGGTGCGAATGCCCGTAAATCCAATATTCAATCGGACTTGCGGAAATATAGTTTCCCAATTCGACCGTAAACGCTCCGTTCAACGGACTGCCTTTGAACTCGGGTGCGAGCAGTTCGAACGAGGGAACGTGATGTGTAGCGACGATGATGTGCTTCGCCTTGCTCTGCCTCACGCTTTGCTCCAAGAACCGGAAACAACGATAGTGTTCCTCATTGAATCGAACCCAGTCCAAAGGTTCGCTGCCGTGGCGTATCCGGCGGAAGTCGGTCACTGCCGATTCCACATGGAAAGCATCCCGCAAATCTATATGCGACCAAAGTGTCGTTGCAATCAAGTCTATGTCGTTATCCAACGATATGACGGCGTTGTAATGGCAGGTGACGTTCTTACGAATTTCAAACGACCAGCCATTATACAGTTTGTCGATATCGAACATCTTGTAAAACTCGTGATTGCCGGGAATTACGATTACTTGCCGGTAGTTTTCCGACGCCCAATCCCAAAACGGATGCTTGGAATAGTTATCGTCTCCGATATAACCGATGTCCCCGGCCAGCACGAGTACATCCCCTGAAGCAGACAACGGATGTTGTTTCAGGTAACTGCTGTTTTCCTTGAACTCCAGATGCAGATCGGAGGCATACTGTATTTTCATCATAAGTCGAATATGCGTCTTATTTCATCCAGCACCTGCCTAATGAACAACTCATTTCGTTGGATACTGTCCTGCAAAGGTTTATTCGGCATCAGGGCTTCCATTTTATCCACGAAAGCAGCCGCATCTTTTTTCATATTCGCAGACAGTGCAACAGGATCTGCGGTATTGCCGCTTGCCATCAGTTTGAACACATCGGACATGTGTTTGCGAATATCACTGCTGTGTGCAGGCGGTTCTTGCTCCGAAAGATTCAGGTATGCTTTCATTTTCAGGCATATCAATCCTATCGTATCCGCCACATGCAAGTCATCTTCCGTGATGCTGTGAGCTAATGCGAAATGATAAAAATCCTCGTCCATCAGTATGGCGGACAAGCTCGACACATCCTCTCCGACGGGAATCGGTGTCAGATGGAAACCTTCCGGAACGGAAAGAACTTCCGGCTGTTTGGACAAAAGTTCTATCTGATACGGGAACCCGTCGTTTCGAGGTTTGTAAAACCGGAAGAGCTCCGGCACCGGCTCTTTTCCTTCCTCCCGTTTCCGTTCTCTCATTTCGTAGTCTCCCTCCCTGATAAAATCCCAAAACCGGCGACCGAATTCAGGCGTTATCCGTTCGACGACAAGAATCATGTCGATATCCTTCGTGGCACGAGGCTTTATATCGGCATCGCGCAAAATGATACTGCATGCAGTTCCGCCAATAATCACATAATTCTCTTTGAACTCCGAGAAATACTCCTTGAATTTCTCCAATCCTTTTACTGCCATATTTCATTGATTATCGTTTCCAACTCTTTTTTTACTCGTGGGTCGTTATCCTCACGCATGGATAAATACAAAGACAGCTTATCCACATACTCGTCTTGCCAAGCTCCCATTTGAGGAGAGTATTTCCAGATTTCGATCTTATACTTAAAATCCGCAGCCCCCCAGTCGGTAAAAGTTTTATTGTCCGCAATAAAATCCCGCTCCCAGATAACGAGAGTCTGCTGGTCATCAGGGTTCAGGAACGAATAATGGGACAATGCGCTGATGCCTCCGGTATAGAAAGGACCGCTCCATTTTTCATCTGAATAAATGGTTTTCTTGATCGGAGAGACCAAATAAGAAAGGGCTTTCTCCCATAATTCTTTCCGGGACAGGGAAGAAAAGAGCAATTTGGTTTTCCACTCTTTCTCGGCTTGCAGCAGTCGCTTCGCTTCCAGTTCGCTGACGGCTCTCGATACCGCCAAGTAATTATAGGGAGTGCGAAGTTGTATCTCCTGTATGGTGAACTCTTGTATTTCCTTATGCAACAAAAAGTACAACAAAAGGTATTGGGCGACGGGAGATAGCGGTTGCTCCGGAGCAACCGGTTTTCCAATCCGCTCGTTCATCAAGATTCCCGGAAGAAACATGTATTGATCCGATATGATAAAATACACCCCTTGTTCGATCAGGCGTTTGCGCACATAAAAAGGAACTGCTGGCAGCAGGAAGGCCACCGGCAGATTCAGCGTGCGCTCCACTAAAGCCGCGTAACGTGCATACTGGCGAGGTGTATACGAACGAGAAGAATCCGTCGGGGAAGCGATACACAACTCCGACCTGTTGAATTCCGCCCTATAAAAACGAAAACTCAACTGCAAATCCAGACTCAGACCTTTAAGGTCGTCCCGAGCAATAGCAACAAGACCGACCGGAACACCTGCTATAGATATAGTTTCATTCATATCATCTCATTCTCTATTTTCTGCATCATTATCAATATCAATGATAACGATGCAAATATAACGATAATAACCTTATTTACAATGAATATTTCAAAGATTATCACTTTTATTATGAAGATTAGGATCACCGTTATCATCTTCTGCAACTCCGATAGCGCCAATATTATTATTTGGAGCATTACAAACTTTTATACCGACATCCTGCTATTCCTTTTTGTAACCAAATATCACGCAAATGGAAGATAAGAATCTCACACTGGAGCAGGAAGCCCGAATCAAGGACAAAGCGGCGAAGCTGAAAGCCGAGAAGAAGCTGCGCAAGGTCTACCCGATGGTCGTCTTCGGCGATACGGAGTGCGGCGAGAAGGAGTTCTATGTCGCCTACATGGGCGAGCCGACGTTCCCGCAGTTCTCGAAGTTCATGGCCGCGTCGAAGAAGGACGAGGTGAACGCCATGCGCACGCTGGCCCGCGACTGCTTTCTCGATGGCGACAAGGAACTCGTGGATAACGAGTCGCTGTTTCTCTTCGGCCTGATGTCGCAGCTCTCGGAAATCATCACCACGCGCCAGAGCCTGCTGGTAAACTGATCGACACCTGGGCGGTACGCGACGACCAGAGGATTCGTCAACGGCTGATCTATATCCGCCACTACTTCCCGGGTGTGAACCTCGATACCATCACGGACGAGGAGTTCGCCTTGCTGTCGGAAGAGGCGCTCTGGCTCCACCAGCAGCTCCTCGTCTCCCGGCTTACCGTGCAGCAGCCTCTTGCCTGACCTTTTCCCCGGAGCCCTCGCAGCCACATGACTGCGGGGGCTCCTGTTTCAGTCCCCGACCTTCGGAAAGGGCTATTCTTTCATCGGATATAAATGCGCTTATCTATGGCCCAAACGCAGAATTACGAAGTTTATTACGATATAAAGGTCAATGCCACCGAAGGGACCGAACAGGTCATGGCTTTTGCCAATGCCGTCGAGAAACTGCACAAGGGGCGGTTGAACTTCGCTCCTGTCGTTACGAACATCAACGAGATGATGCAGGCCGTGGAGAAGACGTTCCGAGGCCGGAACGGCAAGAAGCGGGATTTCAACTACGACCTGAACATCAAGACCGGCGAGACGGAAAGCCGTCTGGAGAGTGTCAAAAAGCTGCTTACCGAGATTCAAGGGCTGACACAGGGCATCAAGCTGACGATCAACCCCGGCGAGAAGATCGACGGACGGACACTCCGCAACCAGACCCGCAAGCTGGTCGACAAGAAAAAACAGGAGGAGCAGCAGGGCGAGGCAAAGAAAACCGCCGCTACGGCCGTGAAGAACGCTCTGACGGCACAGCGAGACGTCACCAAAGCCGTCGGCAAGGTGGTCTCGGCCCTGTCTCATCTGGAGAAGGGCCGAGAGATCAATATCCGAACCGATGCGGCCAAGGCCCGCTTGCAGGAGATCCTCTCGCTTTTGGGCGGTATCAAAGGAGCAACGGCCATGACGCTGAACCTGAATACGGGTGCAGCCGCTGCCGCACCGGCCGGGCTTGTCGTGCGTCCCCCGTATGCACCGTCCGCACCGTTCATGCTCCCGGAGAAGGAGCAGGAGAAGTTGAACAAACGGCTTTATGCGGACGAGGTTCTGAACCGCCAACACATGCAGCAGGCCCGTGCGAAGGCGGACTTGCAGGTGGCCACGCGGCAGCGGATGTCGGAGCTTCGCTCGGCCGAACGTGCTGCACGCCGGCAGGAGACCGAACGCACTCGTGCTGACCGGGAGTTGCGCAAGATCGCCGAGCGGACCCGACGGGAAACGGTGGCGGCGGAGAAGAGACGCCGACAGGCCGAGGAGCAGCAGCGGCGCCGGAATGCCGCACAGGTGCTGACCTCGGTACGCCGGCAGGCAGCCTTCGACGACTCCGTGTACGGGAGCAAACGCCGTGCGGCCATCAACCGCATCCAGTATTCCAAGGCCCCCTCGTGGCGCAACCTGCCGATGGCAGGCATGATGAACGCCTATATGGCCTACAGCTTCCTGCGCAGCGAGCTGACCGAGGCGGTCGAATACTCCAACATCATGCAGTCGGCCCACTCGATTCTGCGGGTTGCCGACGGCGACCTTGCGACCTTCGAGACACGCTTCGACCGCATGGCCCGCTACGTCCGCCGCATCGGAGTTGAAACGAAGTTCACGGCCATCGAGGTGGCCGGGGCTGTCAAATACCTGAGTATGGCCGGTATGGGCATCGAGACGATCAACGAATCGATACGCCCCATCACCAACCTTGCTCTTATCGGGGACAACGACATCTCCCAGATCGCCGACCTCGCGACCAATATCCAGACCGGCTACAACATCAAGAACACCAGTATGGGTTCCGTGGCCGACATTTTGGCCTCGACGGTCTCGCGCTCGAACGTCAATATCATCGAGATGGCCGAGTCGTTCAAGATGGCGGCCGGATACCTGCGCCTCTCCGGCGTCGATTTCACGGAAGCCTCGGCCGCCGTCGGTGTGCTCGGCAACATGGGTATCAAAGGCACGATGGCCGGTACGGCTCTGCGTGCCATGTCCACGCGCTTCGCCAAGCCGACCAAGGAGGCACAGACGGCATTGGACCGCTTGGGCGTGAAATTTACCCGCATGGAGGATATCTACGGCAAGCAGGTGGAGAAGCTGCGTCCGCTTGCCGATATCTTCGAGGAGCTGAACCAAAAGGGCGCGACGATGGCCGACATGCAGGCCATCTTCGGAAAGATCGGCGGCAATGCGGCGATGATGTTCGTGAGCAACTACGAGCAGCTCAGGACGCTCGCCTCGCAGAACCGGGCTTCGCAGGGCATCTCCTCCGAGCTGGCGCAGGTCAAGCAGGACACGACCAAAGGCTGGTGGTATCAGATGACCTCGCAGCTCTCGGAATCCTTCATGCAGGGATACGAGTTGGTGGAGCCGGTAATCCGCAGTACGCTGAAAGAGTTCCTCGCCAAGTTCAACTCGCGGGAGTTCGCACGCGGACTGGCCTCCATCGGGCAGACAGTCCTGAACCTGCTCTCCGTATTGGGTAATCTGGCCTCGTGGATGACCCGTAACTTCTACTGGATCGAGCCTCTGCTGTTCACGGGCTTCGTGGCCACGCGGCTCTTCAAGCTGGCCGGTGCCCTGACCAACATCGGAGTAGCCGTGGGTTTTATCGGCAAGCAGGCTGCCGGGAGTTCCGTCGTGGAGTTGGTGTCGGGGCTGACGGGACTTACGAGCGCACAAGGAATCAAGGCTCTCTCCTTCGCCAACAAGCGGGCACTCGTCACTGCATTGCAGGCTGCGGGTATCAGCGGCAAGGGGGCTATGGGGCGAGCCCTGTTGCAGGGTGGTGCCGGCTCGTTCGCCGCCCGTGCAGGTTTCTCGTCCCTCTTCGCTTCGCAGGTGGCGACGGGTGGAGGTCTGGTCGGGGCTGCCGGATCGCTCAGCGCCATCGGGACAAGTGCCGTAGCTGCCACGGCCGGCATCGCGGCATTGGTCGGTGCTCTGGGATGGGTAGCCTACAAGACATGGCAAATCAAGAAGGCCAAGGATGCCGTACTGGAGGAGATTACGGCCAACGAGAAATACCGCTACCCGGTCATCGAGGATCTGTACGCCGCCCTGCACAAGACCTACCAACAGGCCCTCGACACCAAGAAAGCCGTGGATGATGTGACCTCCGGCAAGACGATCGAGGAGAGCAGCGGACATAAGATCGGGGCGTTCACCAAGAACTGGTGGGCAGGTGTGATGGGGACATTCGCCGTAGGAGCTTCCGAGGGCATGGTTTCCATCGACGACGTGTACAGCCCGGAGGATGCCCGGCAGGACGACAGCCGGGAGGCAATCCGTGCCATCGCCCGACGTGATAGCCAGTCGCGCTTGAACGCTGCCTATGCGGAGCTGGGCAAGATGTCCGACCCGTTAGAGGTCAGGGCCTTTATCGGGAACATCGCGCTCAAATACGGTCAGCAGGCGGTAACGGCGGCCGAAGCCGCCCAAAAGCTCGGACTGGACAAACCCTTTTGGCATGTAGACCGCGACGGCAAGGTTATCTACGGCAATGCGCTCGGGGACCTGCCGGATGTTGCGGCCGCCTACACGCCGGATTATGCCGCCTATCAGAATAGGACGACCGTCGGACACATCACCACGGCGGCACAGGGGTATCTGGATGCCATCGAGAGTGCTGCCGGAGCCCGTGCGCTGATCGAGAAGTCGGGCTTCAGCTATGACGAGCTTACGCGGGGCGGATTCACGCAGAACAAGGAGGGACAGTGGGTACAGCAAGCATTAGGTACAGGGGCGACGGACCAAGAGCGGCAGGAGTTGCTGGCCGGACGGCAGCGGGTGCATCACCTGTTGGTCAATCTTTCGGCGACGCTGCGTCAGGTCTTCGGCGGCTCCTCGGAAGCGGCGGAGAACATTCTCCGCAAAGCGGGGTTCGCACCTTCGCTCTACTCCAACGAACCGGACTCGAACGACACTTCGCCCTTCAACGCCAACCGTATTACCAATGCCGAGGACGACGGCGGCGCAGGCGGCAATTACTCCGGGACGGGACGGCTCTCCTCGGCCACCCCCAAGCAGGTCATCGTGAACATCACCAACCTGATGTCGGTGGAGACGATCGATCTGATGAAGTCCCCCGAGGGGCAGACGGAGGAGATACAGAACTTCAAAGAACAGATGGCCCGTGCGCTGATCGACGTGGTGCATGATTTCGATGCCTCGTGGAACGGTTAAACTAACGAAAGGAAACAAAGATGAAGAACTTATTCGGAAGCAGGTTACTCAATATCGGCGCTTCGACGCTCTTGAGCGGGGGTATCCTCTCGCACGGCGGACTGGGAGGCTATATCAGCGACGCCGCCCGTCGTGCCATAGGTCTGGGGCTGGCCGTGTTTATGGACGGCACGGCGTTTTACCTCGCCAAGAACGGCGACATTCTCAAGCGGGCCGCCATACAGTTCGCCTGCCAGACCGCCTACGGTATGCTGCGTTCCTATCCGCGATACATCAAATACTGGGAGCAGAAAGAGCGGGACAAATACCTCGAAACGCAGTCGCAGAGCGCCATCGTCAACAAGACGGGGCAATACTACCAACTCATCCGGGAGCAGCAGGCCGTAGCCGAGAAGAAGAACTACACGGACACGATCGTGGGACGCACGGTAGCCGATTACGTCGAGCTGAAGATCAGCGGCGAGGGAAGCTACTACGACCCTAAGAGCGGCAAGGTGGAGCCCAACAGCAAATACGGGCTGGTGACCTTCGTCGACCTGGGACCGCAGGTGCAGCTCTCCTCGAAGAACAACATCGTGCTGACCACCGTGCAGGGACGGGACTACACTCGTAAGGAGTTCATCTCGGGCGGTGATCTGGAGTTCACGATAAACGGCCGCATCACGAGCAAATACCCCGACGTGTACCCGGATGCCGAGCTGTCGAAGTTCTTGAAGGTCGTGCAGTACAAGGGCGTCATCGATTGCGACAACACGATCCTGCGGCAACTCAAAATCTCGCAGCTCATCATCCTCGGTTACACGCTGCCTCCGGCCGAGTACCGGAACGTCCAGCCCTACACCTTGCAGTGCGTGGCCGTCGAGCCGTCGGAAGCTGTCGAGTTGATTTCGAGGGACGCCGAGGTGGTGGACGAGGCTATCGAACATACGAACAAATGGATCAAGTGGGTGCGGTTCGGCACGGACGTCATCGACCCGACCTCCATCTTAAAACTCAACAACCTATGGCTGTAGCACCGCTCGACGTACTCTGTTGCCGGATTACCGTCGGAGATCCCGATCCGGGCAACCCGATGGCCATTCTGCATCCCGTCACGCTGACGGAGGTGCAGGAGGTGGAGATCACGGAAACCTACAAGAAACTGATCGGTACGGCAACCGTCCGCTTTCCGAAGGGCACCGTGTTTCGCAGCACGATTATCGGCACGGCGACGCTCGAAGGCAAGGACGCCATGCGGATCACGACCGAGGTGATGCAGGACGGTGTGCTTATCGAAAAACGTTCGACCTATTCGGCGATGGACGCCACGACTTTCAAGGTGGGACAGCGCATCCGCATCCGTTTAGGATATAACGGGATGCTGCGCACGCTCTTCGACGGCTACGTTACGGGGTACAACACCGAGAGCAGCTTCGAGCTCAGGTGCGAAAACATGGCCTACAAGCTCAAGCTCAAACAGGCTCCCAAGTTCGAGACGCCCGCTTCGGGCACGAGTGTGAACGAGGTCATGGAGGGCAAATACAATATTCTGAAGGACACGGGGTTCAAACTGCATTCCGAAACCAAGCGATTCGACATCCAGATCGGGAAAATCAAAATTACGGACAACTTCACCGTGGCCGACATACTCTCGGCGTGGAGCCGTTACCGCATCTACTGTTTCCTGAAATACGACGAGAACAGCCCCGACCAAATGCCGGCCATCGCCATCGGTCGCCCATTCTCATCGTCCAAAAGCCAACCCCAATTCCCGCAGGACAACGCTTCGGGACCGTTCGAGATCCGTTTCGACACGCATGTGGCCGCCTCGGATTTGAAGATGCTCAAGACCGATCCGAAATTCCTCGCCGTGCAGGCCAAGGCTCTGGGGTCGGACGAGAAGTTTTTCGAGGTGACGATGCGTCTGAACCCCGACTACGACCCGGCGACGCCCGGCAGCAAGGAGTTCCAGACGGTAAACGCCACGCAAATCAGTAAGAAGACACACAAGGTGACTGGCAACACGACGGCTGCCGGGGCTGACACCCGGACGAAAGTCGATCTGTCGACCTATACTATTGTACCCTATATGTCGCCGAACATGAAAATCAACTCCGACAAGCTCGTCGAGGAGGCGATCGAGTATTTCCGGAGCTACAACCTGAACGGCATCAGCGGTTCGGTGACCCTCTTCGGGGATTTCGGATTATATCCGGCGTGTCAGGTGGAGCTTATCGACGAGCGCAATCCCGCCAAGAACGGCACCTACATCGTCGAAGAGGTGACGACAACCTTCGGGACGGGAGGTTATCGGCAGAAGATTACCATTCCCCATAAAATCAAAGGAACGAAAACGACGTATGGAAAGCAATGATAAGTGTTTACCAATGTATATTCTTCTTATGCAGTTCTAACGGAGAACTTACTATCGTAAAAATACAATCTTTTCCTAACCAAGGGGTATCGAAACATTCTGGTTTAGATAACGGCGATTCGCTACACATCATACCATACAATGGGCAACAGCGTAAGGGACATTCTTTCGTTAGAAATAAATACATGGCTTCTACTGCAATCAGTTCAAGAACGTCCATAGAATCATCACCCTCGACAATCTCTTCAGCAGGTTTTGTTGCTGTCGCAGGGTTATGATGTCCGCAATTTTGGGTTTGAACATAAGGAATACCTAACCAATTGATGATTTCATTTAGATTTTCTATCGAAATACAATCTGTTTTTTCTTCATATAAAACTGTTAATAGAGGAAGCATCCTGTTGGATAAGCGCACTCGTTCCAAAACTGTTTTAATGTAATCTAACTGGGCAAGTAAGTTTTTGTCTAATGTTTTCAAAAAATGATTAGCCATGCCATCAAAAAAATCGGTAACAGAGATGCCTTTTTTCTGTTCCACTGCAATTGTCGAACTATCTATATAATCGGCAAAGAGTTGCATCCCATCTGTAATCTGTTCTTTTTCAGCTTTAGCCAATAATGAAATCAAAGTATCTCCCGGAGTCATGCTGAAAAGAGCAGCATAGCAACAGCAAATAAGAAGTTTTTTGTTATCATACAATGAAGGATAATTATGCTTGCATAAAATTCTCACAACATTATATGGAATATCGTCATGTCCTGCATCAGGATCTACCAGACTCTGATATAATGCAGCCATACTTTCTTTGATGATGTGTGCTCCCAGTTCTAAAGTATTCGTAACATTGTTTTCAAATGTTATAATCAATGATATTATAGGCATGTTTTTTCCTTCGACAATTTTCACGCCTGTTTTAATACCAATTCGTTTAGTTTGATCTATTTTTACTCCATAAAATTGACGGTCATTGAAAAATCCGTTTCCAACTCTGAATATGCTATCAAGACGTTTCATTCTCTCTGTAGGGGAAATGGAATACGGCAACTTGATTTCATCCAAAACGGCGATTTCTTCTCGCAATTTCAGCATCATTTCATAGTTCAAAATACTGGTTGCCAATCCCCATAAAGTACCGATATTCTGCCAATAGTGAATGTATTCATGGATGAATGTACCTCGGTCTTGTTGACTAATCAGATTCAAATTCGTATTAAAATCACCTGCGATATAGATATGAAAAAATGAAGTGTTATATGCGCCTCTCAGTTTATGTAACATTTCTTGTTCGGATATCCCTAATGCTAATAGCTTTTCTTGTATATTCATGTTTTTATATGTTTTATTCAATAAATATTCAAAGATATTGAAAAGTAACGAGCCAACTGTTTTTCTCCTGAAATATCTATTCTTTGAATATGAAAAATTCACAGGACAACAACCGGCGGATGATTCAGGAGGCCATCCGGAAAATAGCCTTGGGACGCAGTATCGAACGTGTGGAGATGGCTCCGGACGGCATGGGCGGTATAGGTACCGCCCGCATGATTCACGGCTATGTGGCCAAGATACATGATAACCCTTCGGATGCGGAGTTCGCCGATTACGGCGGCACGGTGGACGTGGGCGAATATCCCAGCGAAACGGCCTCGGCCGGTACGGTCATCCATAAGGGCGTACTGCTCGCCGCAGCGCAGAACAACGAGGGCGGTATACTGATCGTGCCGACGCTCTTCTCGGAAGTGACCATCGTCGTGGATGCCGCCATGCGCCATGCCTATGTCGTCAACTATTCCCATGCCGAGACCATGCGTCTGGAGGCTCACACGGAGGTGGTCATCGGCATGGCGGAAACCGAAGCGCTCGACCCCGAGAGCGACTCCTCGCCGGACTACGATGCGCTGGAACCGACGGGTAACGAGGCCCATACCGGCTACACGGCCGAAGGCATCGCTTCGACGGTCAAAAATAAAGACGGCAAGGAGTCTGCGGTAATACAAGGTGCCGAAGAGATTGCGCAGACCGTCGATAAATCGGAGATAAAACAGACGACCGACAAGATACTCCAGAAGGTAAACTCGACTACGGTCGCCGTTGCCGATAATAAGGTGACGCTCGGCGACGAGAATGCCACCGAACCGCTCGTGCTGGGTAACGAACTGGCGCAGCTGATGATGGACTTCCTTACCGAGTGCAGCAAGATCATGACCCCGACACTGATGGGCACGATGCAGCCGCTGAATTTCCCCAACTTCCTCTCGCTGACGTCCAAGATACAAAAATTCCTCTCCAAAACATCCTATACGAAATGAGTGTCACGCTTCATCCCGGTATCGGCAACCTCGATCCGCAGAGCCTGTGTTACAGTCTCTATCGGCAACTGTACCAGAACTTCTTCAACGCGCAGGAGCGCAAGAGCGAAGAGAATCCCTACGGCATCGAGGAGGGCGACGACACCTCGATCCGGCTGCACAACGCTGCCTACGGCTTTGCCGAAGCCATTGCGGGCGGTATTACCGGTGAGGGTGGCTCTGGAAGCGGAAACTGGGCCGGCTACCTGCCCAAAAGCGGCGGCGACATGCAAGGGATGCTGCGGGCCGATTACGGATTCGAGGCAGGTATCGATAACCGACGTCTTATGGAGACCTTCCGCACCCCGCAGCATGACGAGGCGGGAGTTGTTTCCGGCTATACCTACGGCATCCGTTTCACGGGCGATATGCACGTCGGCGGCAGCAGCCTCTTTCTGGGCGGTATGCAGCCCCTGCGCTGCGATCCGGCGAGCGGCACGGTCTTCATCGAAGGCCGACAGGTCAATTTCGGCGAAGCCGCCCTTTCTCTGACCGGGAACATCTTGTTGGGCGAGGACAAAGAAAACGGTCTATACCTTACTCCGGACAGCCTGCTCCTTCATGGGTGGGAGGTCTATCACAGCGGAAACTCCAACCTTCCTTCGGTCGATTGGACGATGCGCGACGGTCGTGTAGCCGGGACGCTCGACGTGGCCGGAGGCACGACACTCTCCAGTACGTTACGGGCCTTGCAGGGTGTCGAGTTGGGCGCGGACGGACGGCAGCTCTTCTCGATTGCCGGGGATAGCGTCTCCTGCCTGAGCGACCTTGCCTTCTCGGCCGGTTGCGGCGTTCGAATCAGCGGGGTTACGGTACTCAAAGGTGTCGGGACGCGGGATGTCCGTCTGGAGGGTGCCGACGGCGACCTGCTCGTGGGCGGCGATCGCACGAACAAGGTACGGCTGATGTCGAACCTCACAGATATCGACGGGGAGCATGTGCTACTCTCCAATTACGGAGCCGCCTATTTCCCCGATTCGCTGCGCGTGCGCCACAACTATGGCGGCGACCTGCTCTCCACATACCGAAAAGAGAGCGAGGACGAGGGTATCCTGATCCACAAACGACTGCGCTTCGGCACGGAGGAGGGTTGCTATCTGACCTCCGATGCGGAGCGGCTGACGTTCGTATCCCGCAGCGACCGCACGGCGATTCCGGGCGGCGGATACGAGCAGGTGGCAGCTTTTTGGGAACACGCCCCGTCGAGGAGTCTGCATGCGCCGCAGAACCGGCTCTCGGACTCCCTGTGCATCGGGACGCTCGGCGACTTCATCGTATCCCTGAACCCGTTCGAGGCCGCCGGGCATATCGGTATCGACGGAACGCTCACCCACCTGACGGCCGAGGGACTATTCTTTTCCGACGACATCTGCCTCCGACAGATCCGGGACGGCATCCGCCACAGCGGCAACGCCTACTTCGACAGCAGCCTCTCCTCGGCGCTTTTCACGTCGGGTATGGCCGGCACGGGCTGGGCCATTCAGCGCAGCCGGACTACAGGGAGCATCTCCGCCACGTTCGACGAACTGACCGTCCGCAAGAGAATGCGGGTCTACGAACTGGAGGTGCAGCGCAGCTCGGCGACCAACGGCTCGCTGTGGGTGACGGACACCTGTTCGGGAGACAGTGTCGAGAAACTGTAAATCGAGCTATGGCCCAATACGACTACTCACGATTCAAAATCCGCATCGACCCCGACTCAAAAAAGCGGCAGGGATTGCACACAGGGGATGTGGTGCGCCGGCAGTATATGGACGGCACACACACCCTCTACAGCCTGATGGTCGTACTCTCCACCGGGGAGGATCGGGTCTTGTTACCGGACGGGAAGCAGGCGTCGTCGCCCTTCTTTATCGGGGCGCTCATCGAGGGGGACGAGCCCCGCGACGGAGAGCTGCTGGATTTCGTGCGCCTGACGAGCCTCACAGACCAGCGACGCAGCGGGGCCATGTACCTGACCGCTTCGGATGAAGAGTCGCCCTACATGGATGTCATCGACGGCATGGGAACGGAGCGTTCCCTCTGCCGCCCCTCGTCCCTTGCGGGGTTCGGCTGTCGGGAGAGCGAGGCATGGGTATACCGTTACACCCCGTCGGAAGGTGAAGCGGAGCGTATCATACGCCTTACCCGTACCGCCGCTCCGGCAGTTGCCGAGGTGGGATTGCAGATCCCTTTCACCGCATCCGTAGAGCATCCCCAGCGTCTGGTCATCGCATTCCGTATCCGGGCATCGAAAGCACTGGAGTCCGTACCGCTACGTTTCGGGTATGCCGACGGCACGGAGACGGACGGCAGCGACACGGTGGATGTATCGACGGCCTGGCAGTACCGGCTGAGTCTTATTACGGTGGACTTCCCGGCAGCGTATCCCCGTGTGCTGACCTTCGACCTTGCGGCACACCTTCCCGCAGGCGACTGGTGCGAGATCGCCGATCTGAACGTCTGCCTGCTGGAGCACCTCTCCTCCTTTGCCGAAGCCTCGAAAATCCGTGTGGGACGCATCTCGGGCGTTTCCGACCCGCTCTTCGGTATGCTGCAAGGCTACGGGGCCTACTTCCAGCGGCTCTATGCCACACGCGATGTGAACGTGGCCGGAACGCTGACCGCCGGTGACGAGGCCGGGTTCGGAAGTACCTTCTATGTGGGCCGCATTCATAAGAATCGCTTCGTGAACAGTCTGGAGCCGGCCTTTTCTCCGGCCGCCTCCGTGGTGACGGAGCCTTCTCCGGCCGGTATCGGCGTATGCCACCGGATTGCGGCCGATGAAGTCCGCATCGAATGCCAGAGCGAAACGTGGACCGAGGCGCACGCCGGACAACTGTACTGCCTCTCGTTCTGGATACGCAGGGAAACAGTCACGACACTACGGGTACAATACGGCACCTCGTTACCTCAAGAGCTTGCGGTCGGACAGGAATGGACACGGCTGCATGTCGTCCTGACCATAGAACATCTCCCCGGCAGCAACATGGCGATAACCCTCAGCGATGCCGCAGGCTGTCTGTTCAGTTCCCCGCAGCTCGAACAAGGCCGAACGCCGACTTTGTACCAGGCAACGGACAGCGTGCTCGACGATACGGAGGAGTACGGGGCATGGTTCTGCCGGGGCGGCGTGGGCGGCACGATCCAGCATCCTCTTTTAAGGTTGAACGAGGACGGCTCAATCAGCTCGGCCGACGGTTCGTTCGTCATCAACCGGGACGGCACGGGCTACTTCTCCGGCGGACGATTCCGGTGGGACAAGGACTCCATCACCTTGCAGGAGGTAACGATCCGCTGGGAAGACTTGGACGAGACGACGCAGCAGCAGATGAAGCCCCGCTTCGTCACCATCGAGGGAGGTACGGTATTCCATTTCCCGGATGAACTCATAGGAAGCCTTTGCGATCCGGCGGAGATTCTGCTCACGGGGACGATGCACAACTTCGAGCCGGGCTCCTGCCTTTGGGAGTATCTGGCCGACGACGGGCAGTGGAAAAGTGCCGGCGGGAATACGACGGCCTATCTGCTCAAGCCGGATTTCCACGGTTGGGAAGGACGCGACGTCCTAACGCTCCGGCTGACCGCCCGCTTCGGCGACACACCTTACCACGCCACCCATACCGTCTTCAAACATTACGACGGCACGGACAGCTATTCTTTGTATGTGGAATCGGAACAGGGTACGGTCTTACGTAACGGACAGGGCTCCACGACGCTTCGGGCTCGCGTATACAAAGGAGGAACAGAAGTGACGGCGCGGATTCCCGAAGAGCGTTTTCGCTGGAGCCGGAGCAGCCGCAATACGGAGAGCGATGCTTCGTGGAACATGCAGGAACACCGGGGGCGCACCCTGCTTGTTACCGACGACGATGTGTGGCGCCAAGCCACCTTCAACTGTGAAGTGGAAATATCATAACATCAAAACATATCTATTCTATGGCAATCAAAGTAGCTCGCGGTCAGATAACCATCATCGACCAGAACGATGCGGTCTCCCTGCAAGCCTTCATCGGCTCCAATCAACCGTTGACACAGGTCTATAACAAGGATACGAATACCTATGCCCCGTCGTGGACGGCCTCCCCGTACTTGGTGCTGACTCCGGCCCTCTACGTGAGCGGTAAGGGCGGTACGGATCAGATAACCGCCGTGGGGAATGCCGCCGCACTGACGCCCGGCATCAAAAGCGGTTCGACGAAGTGGTACAAGAACGGCACGCTCATTACCAGCGGTCAGGACAGTTGCACCATCGGTGCCGCTTCGGCCAAATATGCCCTGACCATCAAGGCCAACCACTTGACGGTCGCAGCTCCGCAAGCCCGTTACACCTTCGAGGCGATCTATCTCGACGCCAACAGTCTGGAAATCTCGTTCCGCGCCGAGGTGCAGTTTACGCAGCACCTCAATGCCGGGGCCATGATCGCCGCCGTGTGTTATGCTCCGGACGGCATCGTCTTCAAGAACGACGAGACTCCGACCTTGCGGGCCCATTGCGACCTGTGGCGCGGTGCGGCCATCGACACGACGAACGTCACCTATGCGTGGGGAATCAAGGACTCCTCCGTATTCGCACCGACGACGCTCTCTGCGGCGGCCACTGCGGGAGCCACGACCCTCACCGTTGCCGCCGTCACCAATATGGAGGCCGGGGGAAAGATTACGGTCGGCTCGACTCAATATACCATCTCTTCGGTCAATGCCTCGACGAAGGTCGTGACACTGACCTCGGCCTTGAGTGCCGCTGCCGCTGCGGATGCCGCCGTATCGTGTCCTTATTATAACGCCATGCTGGGTGTGGGCTGGTCACACCTGACCTCTACCAACCAGCGGGGTGTGACGGCCGGCTGGACGACCAACGAGATCACCGTCACGGCCGATGCCGTCCTGAACTTCGAGACCTTCAAGTGCGCCATCAAGGATACCGACACTTCGGCGGGCAACGCTTCGGCGAACAAGGTGGTCTGCGACATCCTCTCCTTTACGGATATGTCCGACCCCATCACGGTCGATCTGGTCAGCCAGAAGGGGTTCGTCATCAAGAACAACAGCAACGATGTGGACGTTAAGGCCGTCCTCTATCGCAACGGCGAAGAGATCGACACGGCGGGGACGACCTACACCTACACTTGGAAACTCTGGAACGCCGCCGGCTCATCGGTGGTGAAGACCTACACCGGCAAGTCGATCGATGTGCTGAAGACCGAAGTCACGGGACGCGGCGTGCTGATGTGCGAGGTCTCGAAATAACAGCACGTTTATCTTTGCATACATGACGGGGCGGTGTGTCATAACGGGCAAACTTCTGCGTTATTTTCGGTATCACGGCTCGGTCATGTACTTCGGTACACTCCTTTCGCCGTGAACCTCAATGCCTTGTATTTTACCCATTCTTACACACCTAAAGAGGATGCGCCAAATTTTCCAATTTGACACATCCTCCTGTTCTTTGTTCAACTCTTTTCGGGTCGTGCAGCTATTCTTTGAGAAAAAATCTGCATGAACCAGCAACTCCTCGCCCGGGGACAGGCAACCATCGTCGTTCAGGAGGATGCCTATACGATCACCCAGTCCGTCGGGCAATACCTTTTTGCGGCGGATGAAGCGGGCGTTATCGAGCGGAATACGGTTATCACCTCGATTGTCAGCGTGATGCACGGACAAAGCGTCGAAACGGATTTTCGTTTCGGTATCATCTCCACCCCCGTAGGATTCGCATCGATCGTGGCGGATAACCTTCGTCATACGATTACCTATACGGTTACGGCCGGCACAAAAAATCTTGCCGATGACGGGACGGTTCCGATCCCCGTCATTATCGACGGACAGACTTATTCGCTCTCCTTTACATGGGCCAAGTCCAAGCGAGGAGCAACGGGCACAAGCAGCGAGATGCTGGACTGGGTAGCCGACTGGGACTCGAACCGCACCCAGATCGATGCCATGACGCTCATCACCCCGAAGCTCTTTGCGGGTGTGAAGAACGCCAACGGAACGATAACGGGCGTGGCTATGGGACACTTTCCCCTGACGGTGACGGACGAGAAAGGCAGTATTGTCAAGGAGACGATCGACGGTATCTACGGTTTCCGGGTCGGGAAAAAGACCTTTGCGTTGGACGCATCCGGCAGCGTGACGCTCGGCAACGGCGACCAGTCGATCCGCTATGATGCCCTGACAGGAAAAATTACCTTCGGCACCGGCGTGAGCCTGAACTGGACCACCGCCATCAATCAGGCCAAGACCGAGGCCATAAATAGTGCCGCTACTACAGCCCAGAGCAAAGCAGATACGGCGCTGAACTCCGCCAAGAGCTATGCCGACACAAAGAAAACGGAGGCCGTCAACAGTGCGGCCACGACGGCGCAAAGCAAGGCCGACGCCGCCTTGAACTCAGCGAAAAGCTATGCCGACACCCAAAAGAATGCAGCCGTCACGCAGGCCGGAAAGGAGGCCGACGGGAAGATCGCCACGCTGACAACGACACTCAATGCCTCCATCGCCGAGGCGAAAAAGGCCGGCACGGATGCCCGTGCCGTAGCGGACGCCATCACCTCGAAAGCCGCGACGGAGGGCTGGTCGAACAAACTGACCTATATCGACGCAAACGGTATCTTTACCGGCAAGCTCTCGGCCAATACGGTAGCGGCTATCAGTATCAACGCTTCGCAGATCACTTCCGGCACGATTGCCACTGCCCGGCTGAATGCTGCGGAAATCAAGTCGAATATCATCAATGCGGCCTACATCAACGGCCTGACTTGTGCCTTTGTCCGGGGAACGATCGGAGGCTGGAGCATAGGTGCTGCCACCTTGTCGAACAGCCACATCCTTTTGGACAGCGGAAACAAACGGGTGGTCGTCTACGGTGCGAACTCCAGCGCTACGAGCGGGAAACGTACACAGCTCTACTACAACTCGGACAGCGATTTCGGATTCTTCGCCACGGATGGCAACGGCACCTGCCTTGCCCGGTTCGGCTCGGCCAATACGATTGCCGGCTGGAGTGTGGAGGCCACGCGCATCTACAAAAACAACATCTCTTTAGGTGCTGACGGCTCGATTGTGAACGGCACGAAGTGGAAGCTCAACAACGACGGATCGGGAAGTATCGCTTCGGGCAATATCTTGTGGAATGCGGCCGGTACGGTGACATTCTCCTCGGCGGTATCGCTGAACTGGAAGAACGACATCGAGGCGGCCAAGAAAGCCAATTTCGGTTATCCGTACTACCATAAACTCATTATCAACGGAGAGGAAAACAAATACTATCCCGTCATTTTCAAAGGTGGGGAACAAAACATTAAGCGTGATATTCTGATTCGACGCGGGTACAGCGAACAGGCCCCTACAAGCTGGAATACGGCTACGCACAAGGGAGGACTGATTCTGCTTGTGAAAGCCAATTTCGGCGGCTGGGGCGGCATTGCCTATTCATGGGACATCTACGAACTCTCGGAGATGTACTGCCGGATGTTCGCCGGAGCCGCACTGTGCGGCAACAGTTGTATGTTCGCAATCTTCCTTCGGGGCGGCGGCACGACAGGTGCGGTTTACCATATCTATTCCGACCAGCCGATCGTAAGCAGCGCCATGAGTCCGTCGCCCATCCCGGCAGCACCCCAAATCGCCTACAACTCCGACCTGATCTTTCAGAGCGGCACGACACAAGCCTTCGCACCTGCACCCCGAACCCTGACCGCGGCCGTAGAGGAGGAGATCCGCCGCAGGCGGTTCATCGTCCTTGCGCAAGGCAGCGACAGCACGCTGGCAGCCCACCCGCTGACCTATATCGGTTCGACGGGCATCTACACCGGTACGCTGACCGCCGCACAGGTCAATGCCGTCAGTATTAACGCATCCAGCATCAAGACAGGGACGCTGAGTGCCGACCGTATTGCCGCGGGGAGTATCAACTCTACGAAGCTCGATGCCGCCAGCATCAAGGCCAACATCATCAACACAGCATACATCAACGGTCTGACCTGCACGTTCGTGCGAGGTAAGATCGGCGGCTGGACCATCGGCTCGGACAACATCACGGCCGGCAGCATCGGTGCGGTCGGTGCCATGCCAATACAAATTCGGTCGGCAGCCAGCGGCTCGGGCTACTGGTACACGGGAGCCTACAAGCCGCTGGGCATCGCCATGACGTGGCATCAGACCAGCAATGCCGGACATGTGGTATTCGGACAGATCGCCGCCTCGGGCAGCACCGTAAAAACCGGGTTTCTCGGTATCCAGATGATGACGTGGGATAATGTGGAGTATTTCTGCCTCTCGGCCAATTATACGAAGTCGGGCTCTAAGGAAGTTTACAACCGCATTGCCGGCTGGGCTTTCGACAATACCCGTATCTACAAGAACAACGTATCGTTAGGTGCCGACGGTTCCATTACCAACGGCACGCGTTGGAAGCTCAACAACGACGGCTCGGCCTCATTCGGTTCGGGTAAGAGCGTCTTCAACACGGACGGATCGGGGAAGGTTGCGAACGGCAAATTCCAGTGGGACTCTGCCGGCAATATCGTGGCGCAGGGCGGCAAGTTCAAGGATGTGACCATTCAGGGAACGATCCGCAGTGCCTTTGTCAAGAATGACCCTTCCATCTGGGTTGTCGTCGGCGGAGGAACCGTCAGCGGCGTACAGACCGACCCCGTGCATTACGATAATGTGGTATGTACGCAATCGGGCGGCTGGAACGAGAATATCAATCTACCGTGGACGCTGGAAAACTCGGGACGCCGAATCTGCCTTGTCAACTACAAGTGGGGCTCGACCATCTCCACCGGAGTCATGAGCATCACAGCCCCCAGCGGAAAATACTTCTTCGAGGACGGCATCTCGAAATCGACGCTCTCCTTTTCCCGCGAAGTCATCGAGATGATCGGTTATGGGGACAGCTCCACGTTCTTCGGGTGGATTGTCCTGAACCGCCGCGATATGATGACTACCAGCCGTTACGGTAAATATCAGCAGGTTCTCGTAACAGGTATCGTTACGGGGACTACCTCCAGCGCTTCGATTCGCTTCCGCTGTTTCGACGGCTCGAAGTCGGTATCGGTAAGCCGTTTGGGTAAGGGTATGTACCGGGTTTATATCCCCTCTGCTTGGGGGCTTTCCGGCAGGTATCTGGTCATGGCCACGGGAATCTATTCCACGGCTGAAAACACCCCGATTTATCCTACGGTCAAGGCCATCTACTCCTACTATTTCGATATCTACACGCAGGACGATGATTCTCGCAACGACGGCTCCTTCAACTTCCAAGTAATCAGTACGGCGGACTGGGACCTGTAATTTTTGGGAAACACTCTCACCCTTTGCGAATCGACATCTGCTATTCTTATACAAAACAGACATCAACCACAATGAACATTATCCGAATCACAACGACCAAGACAGCGAGGGAGAAGAACGAACACGCTCTCTATAATCTGGATTTCACCATTACCGACGGGGTACTGGAACGCGTGTTGGCGACCATCTACGATCCGTCCACCGATCCTAAGAGCGATGATGCCCCGATATTTATCGGTACTATTACCTATGAGAGCGAACAGGTCTTCTGTTCCCTGCCCGGCCGGGCCTCCATCGCCGAACTGATGGCGGACTTCGAGGAGTTCATGACTGAGATACAGACCGTCGTGGCATCGGAAACCGAAGCGGAGAAGAACAAGTAAACCAATTATCGGACAATATGGAATTAAACATCAAGGACCGGCTCTATATTCCGGTCATCCTGCCCAAGGAGGGCACATTCAGGGAGTTCAACCACAAGAAGGAAATCCTGCGCAAGATCGAAATCAGCGACGAAGAACGCAAGAGAGTCGGACTTCACGAGAACGAAGAGAACGGGCGTATCGAATGGGACATCGAGAAGGACACGCCCACCTGTATCGACTTCTCTGCCGACGAACTTACCTACCTGAAACAGGCGTGCGAGAAGCTCTCGGACGAGAAGCTGCCGGACGACATGTGGATGGTCGTGGAGAAAATCTACGATGCGGCGGTTTCCCAGTAACCGCCTAAACCATTCCGTTTTCAGGTCGCTAATCTTTAGTAGCACACGGCCCCGGCGCGACAGTGTCCGGGGCTTCTCAATGAATACATATATGGCACGAATGGATATCGCGATGAACGCCACGCTGGGGGAAGTATCCACGACAGAGGGTCTGGCCGGCAAGGTGTTCTACGGCTTCCGCCTGCTGGAGGAGCAGGACGAGAAGCGGGTTTGCGGGGAGATCACGCTCCCGGCGGACTTTTCCGTGCGTTATCGGGACGCATCGGGCATCCACCTTAAAATTCCCTATACCCCTCTGTACAAGGAGTTGTCGGTGCGCCTGCGGCTCGACAACGGCACGGGGCATCCCGAATATCTGATTAACCCGACAAACAACACCGTCTGGTTCCCGATACTCCGCGAAGAGGCGGACGGAACGACACGAGCCATCCGTCTGTCGCAGTACGAGAGCATCAACGACGAAGGGCTCTTCAACCTGATCCTGCGCGACGGGCACCTGCTCCTCTTCTCCGGACACGAGACCGACCTTGCTATCGGCCCTGCCAAATACCAGAACGAGGTGTTCCTGCTGAAAGCCTTTCCGGGTAACCTGTACCAATATCCGACGACCGGCGTGGGGCTGATCGATTTCCTGCACGGCAATTTCGAGAACAACAACCTTGCGGCACGGCTGCAAGCCGAGTTCAGCGGCGACAATATGGTCATCATCAATGCCTATATGGACTCCACAACGGGAGAACTGCTGCTGGAGACGAAAGAAAAGGAGGAACTCGATGGGTAAATATACGGTTACCGAGGGGCAGAACCTCTATGACGTAGCCTTGCACCTGACGGGATCGGTAGAGGGAATCGTGGATCTTATGATCTGCAATCCCGACCTCTCGTTGGAGAAGACGCTCCGCAACGGGGACGAGCTCATCTATACGGACGGCTTTGTCATCGATGCGGATGTGGTCGCCCGTTACCAGCGGGATCATATCGTCCCGGCCAACGGTGAACGGAATGTTTACCCGAAATATCCTTTGGGACCGCTGCGTCTATGGTTTACAGTCGATGCCGCAGCGATTTCGACCGCCTTTTCGCTGGCGGGAGCCGGACACCTTCAAGTAGACTGGGGTGATAACTCCCCGCTGGAAGAGATCGGGCTTACATCTGCTGTCAGTGTTCTGAACCACCGCTTCGACAACACGATTGCCTCGCCCCGCCGGGTACGTATTTACGGGGACTTTACCCTTCAGCACCTTGATCTGACCCCGAGCGGAGCCCGCAGCATCCGCCTTTCAGAACCGCTTCGTGCGGAACGCTTCACGCTCTGCGCCGGAGCTGCCTCTCTCGATTTCATGCCCCTGCTGGAGGGCGTGTTCCGTGTGGCCCTGAACCATCTAAGCATCGGTAACCTCCTGCCTTTGGTGGAGTGCCGGGAGCTGATGAGCCTCGATTTGACGGATGCCGATGTAAGCCGTGCGGCTGTCGATGCCTTTCTCATCGCTTTAGTCACCCGCCACTACGGGCGGCGTAACTGCGAGATCCGTCTGACGACAGCTCCCTACGGTAATTATAGCGAACCGAGCCGGGATGATGCGGGGAACTATCTCCTTACAACCGGTATGGAGGCCGTGTGGCTGCTGACGCACGAGGAGAGCTGGAACGAGGGCGGCGCGTGGAGCATCCGTATCGGAGAGGAGTGCTATCGATACTAACCGAATAATCCTTCATAACGTATGAGTAGAACCATGAAAGAGATATACAACGAAGCTGTTGCCGAGCGCAACAAACGCATGGAGCTTGCGGAGTTCTCCAGCGACTCGAAGCTGTCGATCCTGAACGGTATCACATGGGTGGTGGCCGCCGTCATTCACAGCTTCGAGACACTGCTCGATGTCTTTGCTTACGACATCTCCGAAACCATCAACCGCCGTGTGAACGGTACGCCGGACTATTACGCCCGTGCCTTGCTACAATATCAGAAGGGCGATGAGCTGACGGTGCGCGAGGACGGACTGGCGTTCGGCTATGCCTCGGTGGACGAGAGCAAACGCATCATCACGCAGGTCTCGTATGACGAGAGCTGCGACGATGTGAACCTCGACAGCAAACTGGTGCTGAAGGTCGCTACCGGCGAGAAGGGAAACCTCTCGGCCGTGGATGCCGACGAGCTGGTGCAGATCCGCACCTATCTGGGTAAGATCAAGTTCGCCGGAACCCGCATCGAGGTGACCTCCCTGCCGGGCGACCTGCTCGTCCCGCGCCTTTCGGTATTCTGGGACGGCGCCATCTCCGAAGCCGAGGTGTTCGACAACATCGAAGAGCAGCTCAAGGAGTACATGATGAACGTCGAGTTCAATGCCGCCGTCTATGTCTCCAAAGTGATGGAGGCCATCCGTTCGGCGGCGCATGTGACCGATGTCTGGATCGATGAGGAGGCCGTGCCCGCACAGGGTGTCTTTCTGGCCTGCCACGACAGCGACGGCATTCTGCAACCGATGCGGAAGATCACTCGCGTGCAACATACGACCTCCGGCTATCTGCGTCAGTCCTCCGGCAAAGATGCCGAGGAGCAGGTTCCTAATTTCCGCCAATCCTTAAAACTCAGCGTCGATGGACGATAGATACAGACTTCCGACCGACAGACTCGTGAACCGTCTCACGCCGCACTACCTGTCGGGCCGGCGTTACATCCTGCTGTTGCAAAGCCTTCTGTGGCCGCTCCAGAGCCTGAACGACCGGTTTTGCGCTTGGGCACGGGAGCGGCAGATCGAGGCCCGCATGACCTCGCAGGTCATCTGGTTGGAATGGTGGCTGAACTACCGTTTCCACCGCTACTTTGCAGATGCAGCCGATGCCATCCACATTTCGGAGAGTACGCCGCTCGGCGTGGACCTCTACCATGAAGCCTCGACCGTGGGCCGGCCTTTCACGGTCTGGTACGAGGGCGAGCGGGTCACGGCAGACAACGAGGCGGAGCGGCCTCGTCCGTTCCACCTCTATACGGAGGAGAAGGCGATTGCGAAGGTGAGTTTCATGGTATGCGTACCGCCCATCACCATCCCCACGCAAGAGCTGGTCTACATGCTCTCTTACGCGGTAAACACCTATCGCACGGCGGGTAAAACCTATCTGATAAAAATCGACGGCGAAGAGATCAAACCCAATAAAACAAACTAATGAAAGAATACATCGCGGAGAGCGGCGGGCGCTATACCTACGCCGACGATATCATCAACCTGCAAGAGATGGTGCTGGCTCTGGGCAGTCTTTTCGAGGGCTGCACGAATTTCATCATCTCGGGCTGCGTGTGTCAGGGGGCGACCATTACCCCCGGATACGTGTGGATAAACGGCAAGATCCGTCGTTTCGAGGGTGTTGCCGATGCCTCCTATCCTTACTATATCTACGAGAAGAACAATCACGAGTCGGTGGTCTATGCCAACGAGGTAAACAAGCGTGGCCGCACCTGCTACCTTGCACTGGGCGGCAAAGAGATTCCCGACACGGCCGATGCCGTCACAGGGGCCTTGCCGCAGTTCATAGAGCTTAAAACGGACTATGCGCCCCGCTTGGCCGACAAGTTCATCGGCCGCTATGCGCTACTGGTAGACAGCCCTTTTGCCCGGCAGACCGTCCGACGGGACCTGTTTTTCACGGGGGCACTTGCGGTGGAGAAAGGTATCACGAGCCAGCACTCCTTTGCGGTGGCTCCGGCCAAGGGAGGACGTCTGCTGCGGGGTTACTTTCCCGAAGAGGCGACAGCTCGAATCGAGGCCGGCACGACAACGGCGTCCACAGCCGCCTTTCTTTTCGACACGGATAAGGGCAGCATTGCCATCGAGAGCCGGGGTGTCATCGCCGCCCGGTTTGCGGAGCGTGTCTGCACGCTACTCGATCTAAGGAGCGACACGGTGCAGGCCGGCTCCCTGCATATCGGCGGCAACCAGTTGAAGAATACCACCGAACGCAGCGATACGGGCGCTGTCCGCATCAATTACGAAGGTTACGAGGAGGGCACGGCCTATTACCGTAATTTCGAAGTCTATGACGGGAAACGCTGCTCCATACCTCTGTTGCGGGTGGACGGAGCCGGAGGACGTGTATCGGTTCATGCCGTGCTGGCGGTCGATACCGCACGGGGCATCACGCTCGTGAACACGGAACAGCTGCTGACGGACGGCACACCGGGCGGTGTCATCCGCTGGTGCGACAAGGCGGAGGCGGAAGCGGCGTGCGTGGGCTATGTGTCGGCGGAGCATGCCGACTTCGCCATCACCAACACGGTAGGCGGCATCCGGATTGTCCCGAAGAGTTATGTGGACGTGCAGGGAGAGCTGCGCGTGGACGGGGTATCCATTGCCAAGACCTATGCCACGCAGAACGCCCTCACGGAAGGGCTGAAAAAGAAGGTAGACGCCGTTGCGGGCAAGGGGCTCTCCACGCGGGATTTTACAGAAGAGCTCTACAAAAAACTGGAGAACATCGCCAGCGGCAGCTTCGCCGGGGAGGACACCTCCCCAAGCGAGGGATACGTCACCACCTCGCAGGTTGCCGCCGAGCTTCGGAAGAAGGCGAACCGCCTGCTCGACGGGCTGAACGAGGGGGAGAAACAGACTGCCGCCGCGAACCTCGGCGTCCACTCCGCGAAGGATGCCGACAGCCGTTTCGGGCGTCTGACGGAGCAGTTTCAGGACTACATCACTTATCTGGTCGGTCAAGGGAAGAGTTCGACCGAGGCGCAACAGATTCTGCGCGACAAACTCGCGGCGGCAGGAAGCAAGGACCTTACGGACAACTATGTGCGCAAGGACGGCAAACTCACGGACCTGAAGCTGCCGGACGATGAAGCCCGCAAGCTGGCCTGCAAGACACTCGGCGCGGCATACGCCGCCGACTACCAACCCAAACTGCTCGACTCGGGCTGGCTCCAGATGTCGAACAGCGGCTCCGGCACCGACACGAGCAAACTCTTCGTTCGGCAGATCGGCAACATCGTCTGCATACAGGGGCGCATCAACACGGCCCGGCGCGACGGTGGTAACGAAGGCGGCATCGTCGCCGTCATTCCCAACAAGATATCCCCGCCCAAATACGGGCTCCGCACCACGATGGCCCACTGGAACGACGACCACAAGTACAATCGCGGCTCGTCGTTCACCATCGACGGAGGCAGCCGTTATGTCCGTATCTACGAACGGGGCATGTACAATTCGGAGATCAACTTAAACTTCTCATACATGGTATAATATGAAAAAAATCAACATCCAGCGCGACCTCGACAGCAGGGCCGCCATCGCAAGAAAACAACGCCGTGCGCCGGCCACACCGGTAGCACAGCATGTCGAACCTTCAAATTCCCAAGCACATGGCACAAGCGAAGAAATACCGGGGAGCGAGGATTACCCGCAAGAGCGGGACGAGTCCCGCAAAACGCCCCGGAAAACGAGGAAGACCTCCGGGAACGTATAAGCGTTACCCATTCGAGCAGACGAAGCTGGGCTTCTTTCTCAAATACGAGGTGCCCGAGGTGTTTTGTCTCATCATGCACTCCTTGCCGCCGGGCCGGTACCGGGCTCCGCCGCTGCCGTTGGTGCGCATCGTCTGCGCGGCCTCGAAAGATCCGTCGCTCCGCAAGCCCAAGTTCCGGCGTTATATGGCCCTCTACGAGCGGGACGGACTTTACTGCCGCCGGGCGACCGTGATGACGCCCGAGAAGAAACCTTTCTACGACGAGATGTACCGGCGCAAGTTGGAGAAGTTTATCGGCCGCAACCGCAAGCTCCTCTCGGCGATCCGCAGCCAGATGGTCGAGGATGCCGCGAAAGTCGATACGTCGAGACTCTACAAGCCGGACAGGCTGCGTCTTCCGTGGCAGAGAGGAAGCGGCGAGAAAACCTGAAACGATTATTTATACAGTATTGTAACACACTTTCATACAGTGTATTGTCCGGTTTTTGAATAAACTTTCAAAAGTTTATTTTGCCCGCTCATAAAATGCGCCTAATTTTGTAAACACTAAGTTGAATCCGCTCGTTCTGAGCGGCTTGCAGGAAGGTGATAAACGGGCTGAGAAGTCCGGCTTTCCATCCAGTTTCTTACTTGATGAGCGGCGGTGTATCCGAACCCGCCCCTCGCCGTCAAAAGATTCTTCGGCATTTTTAATTTATCACTTTCAACACGATGCAAGAAGAAAATCTTGAAAGAGAAAACATGGTTTCCGTGGAGGATCTGTTCCTCGCTTCGCAGGAGACCTATGCCCAAGCCCAACAGCGGGCGCAGGAAGAGAACAAGGCGTTCGCCCGCACCGAGTTCTTCCGCATGGACAAGTTAGGCGTATACCGCCTGCGCGTCATGCCCATCGCCCCGACAAGCGACGGGACGCTCGACCGTCCGGGATACGAATATCCCGTGCATCAGTTCCTGCTCGAACTGGAGAAACCCTCGTCGGGAGGAAAACCCGTCTACATGTACGTGACCGTACCGCGAGCCACCGATGCCGGCTATCCGCTGGATCTGATCGACATCTACCGCAAGGCGGCCGTGGCGGAGGCCCGTGCCGGGGGCGACGACAAGCTGGCCGAAAAGATCGGCGGAGGCAGCTTCGGCGGCGGGCTCAAATACAGCTACGGCCACGCCCTCTATATTCTCGACCTCGATGAACGCGCCAAGGGGCTCCAGCTGCTCACGCTCTCCCACAGCCAGTTCAAGGAGCTCGACGAGCGCAAGTTCAAACTCTGGCAGAAGAAGCTCTCCAAAAATCCCCATTATCCCTGTCCCGTCTCCTCGATTGCCGACGCCTATCCCGTGGAGATCGAGAAAAAGAAGAACGGCGGCAAGACCGAGTATGTCGTCTCCATCGACAACGAGAGCGATGCCGACATCCTCTCGAAAGAGGAGCTCTCGTCCCTGATGTCGGCACCTCGCATTCCCGAGGTCATCTATCGTTATTCGCGTTATCAGGCCGAGGCGACGGTGGAATACCTCAAGCAGTGCGATGCCCGCTACGGTATGTCCATTATGGAGACCGGAGAAATGAAAGAGGCCGTCGAGACACTCATGGCTGCTCTGCCGAAGGAGGACACCAGCTCCTTCTCGTTCGACAAGCGCACGAAGGACAACAAGGAGAATCCGGCGGCCGGAGCCGCGACGCTCGATGACCTCTTCGGACGCTTCGAGAGCTTGCAGGAGCAGGGGCTCGGCGACCGCACCGAGCAAGGACAGGAGCTGCGGGGGCTGATCCGCGCCTACATCGAGCAGGAAGGACTCCAGATCCGCGTGACCCGCTCGACCTCGAACAAGGATCTGCTGGAGATGATCGAGGAGGCCATCGAAGGCCCCAAGCCGGATGCTCCGGCAGCGGACTCCCCGGCGGAAACAGAAGAGGAAGAGCCGCGTCGTCGCCGCAGGTAAACAGACACTTATAGTATTCATTTCAGGGAAGGTGCGGCTCCGTGCCGCGCTTTCCTTTCCCATACCATATACTTATGCAAAAGAAAGAAATCTATCCGTGTCTGTTATTACTCAATGACATACACGTTTCCAAAGATAATATCCCCGAGTTTACGGCTAACTGGCGGGAGGCACTGGACATCTGCCAAAGGATGAATGTCCGGGACATCGCCATTGGCGGCGACCTCTTTCTAAGCCGTGCCGCCCAGACGCTCGACGTGCTGCTGGCCGTACATGACGCCCTGCTGCTGGCTGCCGAGCGTGGGATGCGCGTGACGATGATCAATGGCAACCACGACAAGGTAAATCAGGAATCGCTGCGCGGCTACTGCCACATCTTCGACCGCCATCCGGGCGTACTGGTGGCGGATGATTATATCGCCTTGCCTTGTCCCGACGGACAGCGGTTCATCCTGCACATGGTGGCCTATTTCCCCGAAAACGGCAGCTTCCCCGACAAATTGGGGAAAGTACGGCTCGATCCCGACCGGTTGAACTACCTCTACATCCATGAGGGCATCAACGGAGCCTTGTCGCAGCCCTCCGACAACGAACTGCCCGTGCATCTTTTCGAGGAGTTCGACCGTGTGTTCGTCGGCCACTACCACAACCGCTGCATCATCCCCGGCACCCGTATCGAGTATATCGGGTCGAGCCGCCAGCACAACTTCGGAGAGGATGAAGAGAAGGGATACACGGTGCTCTACAACGACGGCACGCACGAGTTCGTGAAGAATCGTGCCAACACCCGCTATCGGGTAATGGACGTACCGTTTGAAAAGGCGGGTATCCACCTCGCGGATGAGCTTGCGGAGATTCGTGCCGAAGGACGCTACAAGGTCAAGGTGCGGATTCACGGCCGTGCCGCCCAGCTTCCGAACATCGATAAACGGGCGTTGTTCGAGGCCGGGGCCTCCAAAGTGGAGATGCTCTCGGAAGAGGCGCAGGCCGAGGCGTTGCCCGAAGGAGACCTGCTGGAGCGCTATGACGGGCGGAAAATCAGCGAGAGCTACCGGGAGTTCTGTACGCTCCGCAGCATCGAGGATCCCGAATACGGACTTATGTACTTATCTCAAATCGACGGAACACCATGTGGAAATTAGAACATATCGAGGCGGAGAACCTGTGTGCTTTCCGCTCGCTGGATTATACGCTCCGGCAGGGCGTCACGACGCTCGTCTTCGGGGATAACCGCGACAACGAGTCGCAACGCTCGAACGGCAGCGGTAAGTCGGCCCTTATCGAAGCCATTGCCGTAGGTATCACGGGCAGCCCCTTACGCAAGGTACGTGGCGAGGAAATCATCAACGACACGGCCGACGAGTGTTGTGTTCGCCTGCGTTTTGCCAACGACGCGGCACGCGAGGTATTCTTTATCGAGCGTCACATCCCCCGCAGGGGCGCATCGACGGTCGAATGTCGCATCGAGCGCGATGCAGCGGAGGTCGATACGGACGAGGCCGTACAGCCCTCGGTAGATGCCTACAACCGTTACATCCTCGAAAAGTTGGGACTGACGCGGGAGGAGCTTTTCAACACCTTTATCCTCTCCAAGCATAAGTATCAGGACTTCCTGTCAGCCTCCGACACCCAGAAGAAAGAGATCATCAACCGCTTCTCGAACGCTACGCTGGTAGACCGTGCGATGGAGAAGGTCGCCGAGGATATAGCCCCTGAAGAGAAAGCACTGCATGAAGAGGCTTTAGAGGTGGCCCGACTGGATGGGCGGGTCGAGATGCTCGCCGAACAGGTGCGTCGTGAAGAGGCTGCGGCAGACGAGAAAGCCCGCACCCGTGAGGAGCGTATCGCCTCCATGCAGGAGGCCATTGCAGCGAAACATGCCCTGATCCGGGAAAAGAACGGACGGCTTGCGACCCTCTCGGAGCATACGTCGAAACTGGAAAAGGCGGATGCTTCGCTGCAACGGATCGAAGAGGGGGACGATAACGTCGAGGCGTGCCGCGCGAAAATCCGGACACTGTTTTCCGATATCGGGCTCGAAGGGTTGACGGACTGGGACAAGGTGCTGGAGTCCAAACGCGCCGGTATCGCGGCTGCCGAAAAGGAGCTGAACGTCTCCCGTGAAGAGTACGGGGAGTTGGAGACATCGCTGGCCGAAGTTGCAGAAAATTACCGGCACCTGAAGAAGCGTTACGACCAGCTCTGTAAAGAACAAGGGGTGAAGACTGCGGGGTTCGACCGCCGTCTTCAGGTATTGGAGGGGACGCTGACCGATGCCGGAACCCGGCTGGAAGGGATGCGCCGGGACAGACGCACCCTGCTCCGGCAGGTCGAGGAGTTGAAAGGACTGCTCTCCGGCACGATCCGCTGCCCGGCCTGCCGGCATGAGTTCCTGCTCGCGGACGAGAGCTTCGACATAGCGGCAGGACAGAAAACGCTGCTTATACGACAAGAGGAGCTTCGGCAGATGGATAGCGACATGCTCTCCCTGAACCGGGAAACGGAGCATGTAGAACAGGAGGTAGACGGTATCCGCCGCGACAAACGGACGTTGGCAACCCAAACGGGTGAGGCCGCGGATGAAGTCGCGCGGGCCGAGAATGCGATGCGTGTTGCCGAGGAGCGGCTGCGCAAGGTGCAGCAGCGCCAGCAGCGGATCGAGACCGAGATGGATACGCTGCGTACCGGCATGGAGGGCATCCGCCGCAAGCTCTTCGACGAGGCGTTCTCACTTATCGACGACGCCAGCCGGAGTAACGAGCGAACCGAACAACGATTCAAGGAGGAGATCGGTGCTGCCGAGAGTGCCATCGATACGATTCGGGAGACCATCGAAGAGCTGAAACGAACCTCCTCGTCGGAGGTGATCCGCTCACTCAAGGCTTCGCTCAAGGAGTACCGCCTCAAAGCCTCGGAAGCGGCGGCACGCAAGGAGCGGATCGAAAGACGCCTGCACCGCCTGCAAGAGCAGCAGGAACGATTCGTCCAGTTCAAATCCTTCCTTGCCGGAACGAAGATCGAGGCGCTGAACCGCATCACCAACGAGTTTCTGGAAAATATCGGCTCGGATATCCGACTGCGTCTGTCGGGTTTCACGCTGCTCAAGACGGGTAAACTGCGGGAGAAAATATCCGCCAGCCTCGTGCGGGACGGCGTGGACTGCGGCTCTTTCGGCAAGTTCTCCCAGGGCGAGGCCGCCCGTGTCCATTTAGCCACGATTCTGGCCATGCAGCGGCTCGTCAACGGCGGTTGCGAGGAGGATAAGGGGCTGGATCTTCTGGTCCTCGATGAGATTCTCGATGCAATGGACGAGAGCGGTCTTTCGAGCACCTTCGGGGCACTGAACCGTCTGGGCATCACATCGCTGGTCGTCTCGCACGGCAACGTAGCCGAGGGATACGGGCATAAACTGGTAATCATCAAGGAACATGGAGAATCCCGCATCGGATAACATCGAACGTGAACAGGTCTTGGCACTGGACGTAGCGACCAAGACCGGCTATTACAGCCTGCACGAGAGCGGAACGTGGAACTTCACCGAGTCCAAGCGGCGCAACGGCAACAAGATGCACGGGGCGTTCCGGGTCATGCTCGTGGCTTTTATCCGCCGCTACGGGATTCGCAGGATCGTCGCCGAGGATGTGGCCGTGAACCGCCATTTCTACGACATGCGCCGCCTTGCGGAGCTGCGGGGCATCCTGCTCGAAGTATGCGACGAACTGGAACTTCCGGAACCGGAGTTCGTGAACCCCTCGACGCTCAAGAAGTTCGCCACGGGGGACGGACGCGCCGCCAAGGAGCAGATGATCCGCTCCTGCCGCGAGAAGTACCGCTACGAGGCGGTGGACGACAATGCGGCCGACGCCTGTCACCTGTGGCATTATTATATTCGTAAACACCGTATTTAAGAAGTTATGACAATGATTTATAGAATTGATGCACAAGCAGCTGACAGATTGAGATTCAGATTCAACCCTCAATCTGTCGGCTTATGGAGCAAAAAATACAGTTCCTCTCGGAAGAGGAGTTAAGAGATATCGAACTGCGTACCGAGCTGTTCAACCGTTACATCCTGCCCAATCGGAATTTAGTGTACAGGCTCTGCATCCGCTACACGTTCCTGCAAGAGGACATCGCAGACAACTACAGCGAGGTGCTGGTGAACTTTTTCAGGTATATCACCACGTATGATCCCCAGCGGAGCATTCTCAACTGGATACACATCGTAACCAAACGCTTCATCGCGGAACAGAACCGCCGTCACGGCCGTATGCCCGTGGCGGAGCATGTGGATGTCCGTTCCTTGTCCTCGTCCCTGAGCGATGAGGACGAGACGCAAGGCAACGCGATGGGGATGGATAATTATCGGGAGCACTATAACGACGACATTCTCGCGGCGCTCGACAGCCTCAAACCCATCTACCGGGAGGCATTGCTTCTCCAGCAGGCGGGATACAAGCTCGAAGAAATCGTCGAGATATCGCACCGCAACGGCAACCTGAAGAGCCGGAGCCTCGACACGATGAAAAGCCGGATTTTTCTGGCCAAACAGCAGATGCGTAAACTCATCACCCCCGATGGAGAAAAACGATAGGACACGGGTAACGGTCGCGCTGTTCGAGACGCTGGTACGCCGGCTGCTCGATGCCTCCTTCCGCTTTCCCGGAGGCATGGCGGCCCGGCGGGCCGTCGATGCCTGCATAGAGTCACTCAGGGCTCAGGGCGGCGGGACACTTTCCGACGAGCGGCTGTCGGACTTCTGCATCTGTCAGGTCCACACCATCAGCCGTTTCGATACGGACTATCTGACCCGCCGCTGGACGCCCTCGCACTCCTTCGGCCGGAAGGCTCGGGAACGCTTTGCGACAGCCACACCGGTGCGCCGCTACTGGGAGGACAAGTGGCTGGAATCGGCAGGACTTTCACGCTCAGCCTTGCCATACCTTCTGAAAGACCGCCGCGAGCATCCGCTGTGGCAGTTTCTCGATCCGGTCTACGAAGAGAATACCAAATGCCGTGTGGTCAATACGCCTGTGGGCTATTATGTCTGCGGCATCTCGACCCTGCTGTGGAATCCCTTCTCGGTCGCATGCCGCAGATGCTCCCACACCGAACAGTGCTGCCGGCGGACGGCCGCCCGCTATCCTGAACTGTATCGTCTTCGCATCAAGGAACGGGAAAGGAGGATGCTGCCATGAAAGGAGATGCGACCAATCCGCTGTCGGCGGAGTTTCTCTACGAGCTCTATGCCGCCGTCCTGCACTACGACACCCTGTGCGGCGTGGTGGCGGAGAACATGCGCAAGGAGTATCTGCCGGACCGGGCCTTCCAGAAGATACAGGAGGTGGTGGCGAACCATTATCGTACCTACAAGTGCCCGCCGACCTACGCCACGCTCTCGCAGACTTTTCAGGGGGACTACGATGCCATCGAGCTGTTGGAGACCTTCCACGAGTACGAGGAGGAGAACTCCAGCGTGGAAGCACTCACCGATATGCTCGAAGGCTACATCAAAGGAGTCCGCTTGCAGAAGGTCTATACCGAGGTCGGGAAGCTGTATAACCAGAACCGCCGGGACAAGGCCGAGGAGCTGCTCGGAGAGTATGCCCGGTGGCTGGCATCGTTCACGCTCCGCACAACGGCCTTCGTGGATGTGGCCAAGACCTTCCGGGAACGTTTCGAGCACAACCGGCGTCGGGAGGCGGAGGTTCGCGAGAACCGTCTGCCGCAGGTGTGCCGCTTCTATATCCCGTATCTCGATGCGCTGAACGGAGGCCGTAACCTGCGGGGACAGCTGACCTGCTTTCTGGCCTCGACGGGTGTCGGCAAGTCGCACCTTGCCAAGCATATCGGTATCCGGGCCGACATCGACGACGCCCTGCATGTGCTGCATTACCAGCTCGAAGGTTCCGAGCAGGAGGCTCTGGACGCCTACTCCGGGGGTATGATCTCACGCAACGCATACTACTTCGAACAGGGGAAACTATCGGAGCGGGAGTTCAAGCATTTCGAGGAGCTGGTGATGAGCTATGCCGGGAGCATCACGGTACGTTCGTTCCCGCGTTTCGCGGCCCGCATCTCGACGATGGACATCAAGAACGGCATCGCCGAATACCGCAAGATCAACGGCCACTCGCCCGACATCGTCATTATCGACTCGATGGACCTCTTGACCGACGCTTCGCGCCGACAGTGGGGAGCCGAGCACGAGCGGTCGAAGCGCATCGCCGTAGCCAATGACCTGAAGGATTTGGCGGCGGACGAGAACGTCTGGATGGTGTTGACCTACCAGTCGACCATCGAGGACCGGGACTGGCTCAACAACGAACGCAACGTCCTGACGGAGTACAACTGTTCCGAGGCAAAGGGACTGGCACGCCCCTGCACGCACCTTATATCGCTCAACCAGTCGTCGGCCGAACGCAAAGAGGGGCTGATGCGTTTGCATGTGGCCAAGAGCCGGTTCTTTCGCAAGGGAGATACGATTAAGATTGCAACCGACTATGACAACGAGATTTTCTATGATCCCCAACGGTCGATGAACCTAACGCAGGAAATGTAAATTTCTTGCGTTTTTTATTCTTCATCCGGTCTGCGTAAAAAAGTTAATACTAAATATAATGTTTGAAAGGTAATACTCCTGTTTTGATATCTTTTCCAGCGGTGAGAATCTCGCCGATAGAATCTGCAAACTTCAATGTGACTGGAACGCCATCCCCATATATACAAGCATTATAGTTTAGTTTTGTCAAACTCAATATATCTCTACAAACGACTTCAATATCAGCTTCTCCTCTGGTTACAGCTACATCAATCGGATTAGGGGTTTCCAGTCCAATCTGAGTTTTGAATCGGGGAATAAACCCTTTTGTCCAGAGAAATGCTTTTCGATCATCGTTTTGTAACATCATTCCTCGGGGTATGCAATACGAATATTGCCGATACAGCTTAAAGGCACTGTTTTCTCTTATTCTCACTCCGATGATTCTGGATTTTCCCGCGACAGCTTCTTCAAACCCAGCCCATTCAGGATCATCAAAAAATGTTTTTGCATGAATAAAAATTTCATTGGGATAACATTCAAAGCGATTATAGTACGCTTCTAAAGATTGAGACACGACTTCAAAAGCATCCTGTTGTGAAAGATGAAATTCTCCGGTAGTAGGATTCCACCATGGCCCCACATTCCCTCTAAAAACCATTCCATCGCCAGAATCAAGAAACATTTGAGCCGCACAACAAGCATTTTTGTTTTTGGCGTCACTTTCGGTTTTCTTATACACCAATCCCAAATAACAAACACCATCTCTAATTTCGCCAAGTTTCCAAGGAAGACCACCCAGTTTATAATAAAGCGTATTGGATATATTCCATGCTTTAGCTGTGTCAAACTTTTGTTCTTCCTCGATTTGCTTTTCATTCAACAAATTTTCATAAGCAATTTTACTTTCCCTAATTATCTGAGTGACAATTTTTGCAGATAATATTTTAGCTTTTAGCTGATTATGGAAATTGACTTCAAACTCATATGCTTCTCGAAGGGTATCTTTTTCCGCTTGGAAAAACAGATCCAATTGGCTTGAGTTCCGTTCATTTTTCTTCAGTCCAATGTTGACATTATCTTCCGCTTTCGGAATCTTTGAGTTTGGCCTACCGAATTTATAAATATCTTCCGGTATTACGATAAACCATACATCCACAGGCATCTCTTCATGTTCGGTGTACTGTATTAAGGGTCGGACATACAGATTCACCAAATTATGAACTCGTTGATGTGAATCCGTATATTTTAGGTATTGATCGATATCCTGTTGTTTGACGTCAAGTTGTATAATATTATCAAAGTTTATTGATATACCGAATGTTGATTCCAATCCGGGAAAATGGGGGCGAGCTATAGCCTGGTCCACATTAACGATTGAACCATGTATTTTTTTCAGATAATCGATCATTTTCCCTCTCAAGTTCATCGGGCCAATGATACCGATATTTTTAGGTCCTTTGATTCTCTTTTGATCAAAAGGTCCGAAAAGCATTAAACCATCGCGCGGGTCGATAGCTGTTTGTCCATTGCCAAATGTTAGCAATGGTTCACTGATATATTTTAGAGTAGGTTCAATCATTTGTTTCCTCTGCCGTTAAATCTTCGTAATAATCTTCTATCTTGTCGACGCTCATTTCAGTATCTGGATCTATGTACCCCATTTCACTTATTAGCATTTCCGGCCATTCTTTCAGTTTGATTTGTTCTCCTTGCATCGTTACCTGAATGCTTATTTCTCCCTCTTTATTTTTTAGGCACTGAATAAATGCAAGCAATAAGTCCCTCCATGCTTCATTAAAGAGACGTTTTCCTTTTTTTCTTCTGAATGAATGTTGTTTCTTTTCATCATCGATCAATTGAAAACCGTCCGATGTAAACAGAATATGTGATTTAAGAGAAAACCCAATAAATGGGAACAGTGTCGGTTGAATAGAAACTCCATAATGCCAAAATCCAACCCCTCGCATTTCTCCTAATAGAGCTTTTGCCTTTTTCCTTGTACTTTCAGGATAGATAAACTTTACTTTCGTAATTTTATCATATTTCGGGAGAAAATAAGCCAATCTTTTATTCGACATTTCATGCTTCCATAAGCCAGCACGTCTGAATAGATTGGCAATTACACAATACATCAGCCTCTTGAAATGATTCTCGACATCTTTATGTTGAGGAAACTTCTCAGACATGAACCCATCTAAAATATCTGTTAGAGAAAATGCAAACGTGTGTTCTGGCCTAACTTCAATCGTTTCATTATCCCTTTGGACGACCAAATTCAGATTTCCATCAAACGAAGAAATACAATTGGATAATAAGCTAATCGGAATTTCTTTATTCAAGTCTCTGATAGCTTTAGCTTGGGCAGCATTGGTAAATTGATACATGTAGAATCTATCCGGCATTTCGGCAATCGACCACCAAGATGTATAATATCGCTCTTTGCGGGATATAATTGAGCAGTTAGAAATATACTCATTTTCATACCATTCTGAAAATGAAGACTTCTGGTCACCGAAATTAGAAGGGACATTGTCTTTTTCCAATTTTTTAAGCAGTTGCTTCAATCCGTCAGCCCAATTGCCATTAAATGGAATATGATTGATATTGGGTAATCCTATCGCCAAATTATAGTTGGAATTGTCTATATGTAACGGTATAATAAAATCCTGCAATCCGTCTTGTGCAGCGATGCTTTTCGCGTATTCCAACTCATTTTCAATTCCTTGTCGAAGTATGCCTTCTGTCGTTACAATATTTTTTGAATAAACGAACAAAACTTTTATTGCACAATTCAATGCTTTTTGAATCGTCATCCAAAAACGTTCTCCACCAAGCAGTCCTTCTTTGTCTACCCATACCTTATATCCCAACATTTCTAATCGGGAAGCAATCCAGATGGAAAAATCATTATCTTCTGGTGTCGCGTGGCTTATAAATATCGTATTTCTCATAATCTATCCGTTCGGTGATGGATCATCATAATAATTCCGTCATATACACAGGCAAGCAAAAGATATCTTTGTCTTTTTTCTGGTCTTTGGTATAAAGGAGATATCTGTACAGGATTCTCGCAGAAAACTTCTCCTGAAATTTATCGAGTGATTTGTGTGAGTTGTACCCTGACGACTTCACCTCGATGGGACATATCTTGTCTTTTCTCGAAAGTAGAAAATCGATTTCATAATTGCGAGTGACTTTGTTTTCCGCTTCGTCTTTCGGCATTTCCTCCTTGAATGTATAGTAAAAAAGTTCATTGCCAGCACTCTTCAGCATTTGGGCTATTGCATTTTCATATACATATCCCAAATCTGCGCTGAGTTTATCGGAAAGAAGTTTGCGGTATATCACATTCTCCGTATAGTCGCGATCCATGAAAGCGAGTGTAACGAACAATCCCGTATCGGCAAGAAACATTTTGAAATAATCGTAGTCGGCATGCAAGGAAAAACCCACACTCGGATCATTGGCATGATAGGCGAAATTTACTGTCATGGAATCCGCCATATCCATCAATAATTCACTGAGCCGAGCTGCCGTTGCATTCTCAATTACACTTCCCACCTTATAACGTGTCGTATTGCGGGAGAGTTCTGCCGGTATTGAAGTAAACAATCTGGAAGCTCGTCCAGTCGGATCGATTTTCCGAAAATCGTCGATATAAAGTTCAAGAATATTCCGTTTTACCGCATCTATGGCTGAAAAATCATTCGATTCGAGATACGCATTTATTGCCTGAGGCATACCTCCGATAAGCATATACAGACGGAAATTCCGCATTAAGTCCCGATTGACTGCATCTCCCAACGATTTGAGGTTTTGATACGAGTATCTGATCAACTCATAAGTCTGGGATTTATCGATAGCCCATAAAAATTCCTCGAAGTCCAGCGGATACATTGAGATGCGAGTTTCCTCACTCGGTATCACGATGCCCTTCACGTTTTTTTTAATGGAAAGAAGCGAACCGGTTTCAATATAGTCATATCGGTGATCCTTAACAAGATGCTTGACTGCCTGTCGTGCAGGAGGGAATAATTGTACTTCATCGAAGATGACGACCGATTTTCGTTCACGCAACGATACATTGAATAGGGACTGAAGCCGCAGAAAGAAATAGTTCAAGTCCGAGATATGGGTAAAAAGTTCTTTTACAGCCTCGTCGGCTATCGAAAAATCGATGATAATGTAGGATTCGTACTCCGTGCGGGCAAATTCCTCGGCAATAGTCGACTTTCCGATTCGACGTGCTCCTTTTATCAGAAGTGCTGTTCGACCATCATTTTCCTTTTTCCACCGGAGCATTCGCTCGTAGATTTTGCGTTTGAATATTTTCTCAGACATAATTGAAGCCTTTTATTTCCTACAAAGATAGGTGTTTTGTCGGAAATAGAAAAATGTTTTTAGCTGTTTTTGTCGGAAAGTGGAAAATGTTTTTGTGGGAATTTGCCGAAAATAAGAAAATGCAAAGAAACTCATTTTGCGTTTGAGATTCTAAAAACGAAAAATAAAACATGTGTTGCCAACCGGTTTCTTTCCTCTGCGGCTATTTCTTTATATGTATATCTCAGGGAAAGAATCCGAATTGCTGATTTCCGAGTTGCGAGCGGAGCTTGGGGCACGACTGGACGGCGGTGGGAAGAATCTCATCGCCCGGTGCCCGTTCTGCGGCAAGGAGGGAAAATTCGGTGTCTACATCGGTCGGGAGACCGCCCGCAAGAAGCTTTTCATGGCGCACTGTTTCTCCTGCGGCCGTTCGACGACGACGCTGGAGCGTCTGCTCGAAAGCCTCGGCCGCATGGATCTGCTGCCGGCCGATACCGCATCGCTCAGCACGCTGCTTGAAAACGCCCTGTTCCCGTTAGAGGATGTGCAGGAAGAGGTCGATGACGAGTTGGGTATCGTCCCCATGCCGGACTACTGGCGGCGCACTTTCACCCATCCCTACCTGCAAGGACGCGGGTTTACCTACGACGACTACAACTGCTTTCCGGTAGGTACGACCTGCCGCCTGAACCGCCGCTGGGACGACTATGTCATCTTCCCCGTCGTCGATGCGGGCGACACGGTGGGCTATGTCGCCCGGCATACGTGGAGCAAAGAGGAAATCGATGCCCACAACCGTTGGGCCAAGCGCAGCGGGGAGTACAAGATCCTGCGCTGGCGTAACTCTACCGAGAACGACTTCGTGAAGCTGCTCTACAACTACGACGCCATTTCGAAGGGCGAGACCGACACGGTCGTCCTTGTCGAAGGCATCTTCGATGTGGTGGTTCTCACCCGCAAATTAGACCTATACGACAACCGCCGCATCGCTGCCGTCGCCACCTTCGGAAAGAAAATCTCCCGCACCCAGATCTACAAACTCCAATCGAAAGGCGTCCGCACGGTCGTCATAGGCTATGACGGGGATGCGGTGGAGGCCGTGAAGCATACCGCTTCGGAGCTCTCGGCCTATTTCGAGGTGTTGGTAGCAGACATTCCCGACCCTGAAAAGGACTGGGAAGATCTGTCGCCGGAAGAGATATACCGGGTGTTCGCCTATGGGCTGAAAACACCCGTCGAATACCAACTCACCAAAATACAACAATAGGATGAATGAATTACACGAGTGGCTGGAGGCGCATCGCATCGCCTACCGGCCCGTCGACAGAGAAGTGGTCGAAATAGAAGGCTTCGGCAAAATGTTCCTCGCGGACCTCTCCGGGGTGGAGTCTATCTTCCGCCTGAAAGGGTCGGAATTGCAATTCAACCTGATGGAGCGTCCCGAAGTGCTGCTTGCCGAGGGCATCGAATATGTCGCCTTTCCCTTCGGGGACAACTGGTACTACTACTCCCTGCGTGAGGGTTTCGTGCTAAATATCCTTAAATACGTTGGCAAGCGGATTCCCTGCAAACGGAAAACGCCGTTTGTCCATCTGGGCGTACATACGCCCTACGAGCTGCTCAACGCTTCGGGCGATGTCACGCTGTGGGTGAAAAAAAACGTGTGGATGGGCCATACGGCCCTCGGCATCGCAGACCGCAACACGATGGGTGCCACGCTCGCCTTACAGAAAGAGTGTGCCAAGGCCGGCATTACGCCCGTCTTCGGTTACTCCTGCTCGCTCGCGCATGACGAGGAAAAGGTGGACATCAAGGTTTACTGCCAGAGCCAGCGGGGGCTGCGCAACCTGCTGCGCATCCAGAAAGCCGTGATGGTGGACGCCGCGGACGCCACGATAACCCTTCCCGAACTGCTGCGCCGGGGCGAAGGCAACGTACTGGTGCTGGGGCGGCTCTCGTCTTTCTGGCTGGAGCGACACCTGCATGTGTTGAAAGCCCTTCAGGAGTGCTTCGACAAAGTGTTCTATCAAGTGGACCTCTCGGAGTACAAGGCCGAGCGGCTGGATGCCGAGGTGCTGAAGGCAACCTCCCATTTTTTCAACACTTTCTATGACCGGGAAAATGACCGCTTCCTCGTCGAGCCGATTCTGATTCCCGACTGCCACTACCCGGACAAGGACGAGGCGCGGACGAAGGTCGTGCTGAACAAGATAGCCACAGGAGCCGCACACGCCCAGAGCGACGACCAGTACATGAAGGATATCGACGAACTGTATGCGCAGTTCTCCGGCCTCTTCGATGGCGACCGCTGGGATACGGATGCTCTCTTCGAGCGCATGTGCCGCCACACGGTGGAGATTGCCGCGGGAGCCGAGGCACGCTACCGGACCGAGCGCAACTACATGCCGCGTTACGACCTGACGGCCGAAGAGCGACAGCGGTACGGCGACGCACATGGGATGTTCCTCGCACTGCTGGAAGAAGGATTCAGGCGGTTGGTGCCCGAATCCCGGCAGCAGGAGTACCGCGAGCGGTTGGAGAAGGAGGTCTATATCCTCGAATCGACGGACAACATCGACTATCTCCTGATCCAGTATGACACAGTGAACTGGGCCCGGCGCAACGGTATCCTCGTGGGGTGCGGGCGCGGCTCGGCCGGAGGTTCACTTGTGTTGTACCTGCTGGGTATCACGCTGATCGACCCCATCCAGTACGACCTGCTCTTCGAGCGTTTCCTGCTGCCCGAGCGTGCGGGACTCTATCCCGACCGGGTAACCCGGATGGCCGGCAAGATATGCTCCGACCATGTAATCCGTATCCGCTTCGAGAACGGGAGCACGATGCTCCTCGACCGGGATGCCGAGCTGATGGTGCTGCGCGGAGGTGATCGATTGACGCTCTATGCCGACCAGCTCCGCACGGAGGACGACATCCTCTTCGACAACCGGGATTTGCTGTTCAACCTGACAAACTGCCGCCGATGAAAGTCCGGAATGTAACACAGGAAAAGCTCCCGAAGAAGATCGAGGTCATGGACACCTTTGTTGCCGACGGCTACAGGCAAGGTCCCGGCGGGCAGCTTCCCGACGTGGACATCGATTTCCAGTCCGACCGCAGGCAGGAGGTCAAGGAGTATCTGGAACGGCGGTACAACACCGATGGTCGGCAGCAGGTCTTCTCGGCCGGAACGCTCACCACGCTCAAGATGAAAGCCGTGTTGAAGGATGTCTGCCGCGTACATCGTGTGCCGGTAAGCCTCGTAAACTACGTCACGGCCATTTTCGAAGATGACAACATGACGTGGACCGACCTGTTCCGGCTGGCAGCCGTGAACAAGCGTGTGCGGGATTTCATCCGCAGGTATCCGAGGATCATCGAGGACATACATCCGCTGATGGGACAGCCCCGCTCGGGGTCGGTACACGCCTCGGCCATCGTCATCACGCCCAAGGAGCAGGACGGCGAAGCGATGGAGTGCTTCGACTACACCCCCATCAAACGGGTGGACGACCTGCTGGTCTCCGAGCTGGACGGCTACTCCATCGACGAGGTGGGCCTCTTGAAGAACGACTGCCTCGGCATCAAGGAGCTGTCGAAGATTCAGGCGGTCATCGACATCTGCAACCGGGAGTACGGAGCGGAGCTCTCGTTCGAGGGAATTGTCCGCAGCCGGCTGGACGACGGGAAAACCTACCGCATCCTGTCGGAGGGCTGCACACAAAACGTCTTTCAGTTTTCCTCGCGCGGTATGACCCGCTTCCTGCAAGATATGCGCCCGGAATCCATCGGCGACCTGATTGCCGCCAACGCCCTGTACCGTCCGGCGACGCTGGAGTCCGGTTCGGCGGAGAAGTATCTGCTCTGCCGCCGCAGGGAGGTGGCGCCGGTTTATCTCTGGGGCACGCACGCCGCGCTGAAAAATACCTATGGCGTACTGGTATTCCAAGAGCAGCTTGCACAGATGGCCCGCGAGGTGGGCGGCTTCTCATTGGAGGAGGGCGTGCGCCTGCTGAAGCTCATCTCCAAAAAGAAAGTGGAGACGATCCGTGCCATGAAAGAGAAGTTCATGACTGGGGCCGCAGCCAAAGGGTGCCCCAAGGAGGATGCCGGGCGTATCTGGGAGATGATCGAGGCCGGAGGCGGCTATCTGTTCAACGCCAGTCATGCCACGGCATACGCCGTGACCAGCTATGTGGGGGCCTATCTCAAGGCCAACTATCCGACGGCGTTCTACACCGTAGCGCTCCAGTGGGCGGACGACAAGGAGATTCCGATGCTGATGTCCGAGATGGAGCTCTGCTCGAAGGCCCGTATCGTGCCGCCGGAGATCAACACCTCCCGGCAGGCATTCTTCACGGACTATGCCACCGACGAGATATTCTGGTCGCTGGCACGCATCAAGCAGTTAGGAGCCAAGGCAGTCGCCCATATCGTCGCCGAGCGCGAGAAGAACGGTCCCTACACCTCCGTCGAGCAGTTCATACACCGTATCTTCAAGTACAAACTGAAGAAATACACCTACTGGGACGATCCCGACAATGCGGAGGAGGCCGTGCGCGTGCCGGTCAATGCCCGACATGTGCGCAACATGATTCTCGCCGGATGCTTCGACAAGGTGGAGGGGCTCGAATCGGTGACGGAACGCTACGGCCTGCTTGCCCGTGCGGCGGCGGAGCTGGGGTTCTCGCTTGCGGAGAAGGACTTCCCGGAGGAGCTCGTCGCCAGGCACTATTTCTGGAGCCGGCAGCAGATCGCCGTCAGCGGTATCGGCTCCATCGACTACCGGCGTATCTTCGATGCGTCATCGGCCCGTGCGCTGGTCAAGGGGAAATTCCCCTACATGTCCCTGCACGAGGTGCTCGACCCCGCCAGCGACGGACATCGTGCCGCCATATGCGTCACCGTGGCCGACATGACCGAACACGTTTACAAGGACCGCACGTCCGGGGAGCGGAAACGGTTCGTGAAACTGATGCTCCAGCAGAACAACGACGTGGTGGAGATGGTCTGCTGGAGCGAGACCTGCGAGGCGCACCGGGACACGCTCTCGGGATTGAAAGAGCGTATCGTCATCCTCTCGGGCATGGTCAAATACAGCGACTACTCCGGTACGAACACGCTGCAAAGTACAAAATCATCTTTAATCCATATCGTATGAAACCTACCATCATCGCCATCGTCGGGAACTCCGGCACCGGCAAGACTCATTTGTCTAATTATCTGGGAATGCGTCTGGGTATTCCCGTCATCGTATCCCATACGACCCGCCCCCGACGGGAGGACGAACGGCACGGCCGCGACTACTTCTTTGTCGACAGGCAGCAGATACCTCCCCGCGAGCAGATGCTGACCCACACCTGCTACGGCGGGTACGAATACTTCGCCCTCCGCTCGCAAGTGCCGAAGGCAGGACGTTGCATCTATGTCCTCGATGAGAAGGGGCTGGTCGCACTCCGCAAGGAACACGGGAAACGTTTCCACATCGCCGCCGTGTTGCTGCGCTCCACGCCCAAAATGCTTGCCGGGCGGGGTATCTCGCCGGAGCGTATCGCACGGGACGCCGAACGGCTCTCGCTGCCCGACAAATGCTACGATGCGGTTATCCGCAACGACGGCACGCTCCGGGAGTTTGAAGAAGAGGCTTTATACACCATCAACCGATTAGGATAATATGGCGGCACCCAAAGCAGAACAAGGAATCTATACGGCCGTCGTGCTCGATTTCGAGACCGGAGGTCTGGACTGCACTCGCTGCGCCTGCACGCAGATTGCCATGCAGGCCGTCCGGCTCGACACGTTCGAGGTGCTGGGTTGCTATGCGAACTACATCGCCCCCTATGAGAAACAGCCGTTGGGCGGCGCTCCCCGGCGCAAAGTGCTCAAAACCCGCCGGGAGATGGAGCGGGATGAAGTGAGAGAGCCGATGGATTACGAGGCAGCGGCGTTGAACTACACGGCCATCACGATGGATATGCTCCGCTCGCGGGGCGTGGCACTGGAGCAGGTAGCGGCGGATGTCATCGCCTTTGCCCGAGAACACACCCTCGGCAAAGGGGCACGATACAAACCGGTGCTCATCGGCCAGAACATCCCTTTCGATGTGGGATTCCTGCAACAGATAATGGCCTATTCGGGGCTCATGAAGGAGTTCGCGCAGGCATTTGCCGGGGCGACGGACTTCTTCGGGAACTTCCAGCCGCATTACCTCGACTCCATCGACCTGGCACGGCTCTGTCTGGCCGCTGACACGGAGGTCGCCTCCTACAAACTGGAGCTGGTCGCCGAGCGGCTCGGCATCGAGCTCGACGATGCCCACGATGCCGACGCGGATGTGACGGCGACACGGCAGATCGTCGCCCTGTGCAGCCGGCGGTTAAGGCAGCATGAAGGTGCGGAAGTCTCTATGGGACGGACGCCGAAAACAAGGGATCATTTCAAAATATAAATCGATGGAAGAACAGAAAGAACAACAGATCGAACGGGTCAGTTTCCGCACGGAGGACCGCATGACTTACGGTGTACTCAATTACGACGGTAACGAGCTGATGGCTGCCATCACAGGCTATGACCTGAACGTGGTCTTCAACATGCGGCTGATCAACTCGCTCACCGATGCCGAGGCATGTGCCGATGCGCTGGCCGACGTCTTCTACCAGACGCTCATGGAGCAGCTGATCTCCAGAAAAGCGGACTTCATTCAACCCCCGAAAGAACAATCCTCTATTCTTTAACAAAGAACTACGGCCCGGCACTGTTTCCGGGCCTTTCCTACACTCCGAAACAATGAAGAAGAAAGAGATAACAAAGAAAACAGAAGAGGCGCTGCCCGCCCTCGTACCGCTCGCGGAGAAGCCTTTGAGCGATGAGGAGGACAAGTTCTGCGAGCTGTACGTCTCGGGCGGTCCTCTTTTTGCCGGCAACCACCGCAAATGCTACGAGGAGGTCTTCGGCAAGAGCAAGAACATACCCATCGCCAGCCGCCTGCTGCTTGCGCGTCCCCACATCTCGGCACGTATCCGGGAGATGATCGACAGCGTACAGTTCGACGTCGAGACCATTGCCGCACGCTTGCAGGTGGCCGAAACCCTCAAGGCCGTGATGAGCGAAACCTCCACGGCGGAATATACCGACAAGTTCGGCGTGCCGCTCTCTCCGGCGCCGCTCAGAGCCGTGGCCGTGAATGCCGCCAAAGCACTCATGGAGCTCTATCCCGTCAAGTGTTCACAGGAGACCAAGCTCCGCATCGACGGCGGAGAGGGCGGTGTAGTGTTCAACGTAATCGTTCCGCAGATGCCTCATGGAAACCGGGAAGAAGAGTGAGAAAATACGCAGGCGGGAACGCACGCTCTACATCGTGCTGATTGTCCTGCTGACCCTCTACGGGCTGGTGAAGACCGAGGAGGCTGCCACGTTGATCCGAGCTCTGACCGAAGCGTTCGACATCCTACTGACTAATCCGTAAAACAATGATAAAGACTCTTTTTGCAGAAAACCTGCGCACCATCGCCGTCGCCCTTTCCTTTGCCGTGACGGTCTATGTGCAGCATGTGGTAAACACCAAGCACATCGAAGAGATGACGCTGCACATCAACGTACTGGAAGCCAAAGTGCAGGACCAGTACGACCGTATCGACGCCATCAAGCTCGACAAGACCGTGTTCGAGGCCACGATGCTGCAATTCTCCAACCTCCAGACCGACATCCGCGAGATGCGCGAGGATATCAAGGAACTATTGAAGAACAGCCGATGAGACGTCGTGTTTGGGTAGCGGTACTGCTCCTACTATGCGGCAGCGTCCGGGCGCAGGACTCCCGGTTCGAGGCGGCGGTGGAGTGCATCAAACACTATGAAAGGATGCACGACCGAAGGCATCACCCATACGTCGGATACGGCCACAAACTTTTGGACGGGGAATCATTCCAGGTAATGACCGAAACACTGGCAGACTCGCTTCTGCGCTCCGACCTCAAAAGGAAATGCGCCGCATTCCGCCGCTTCGGAGCCGACAGCCTCCTGTTGGGAGTATTGGCGTACAATGTGGGCGAGTTTGCTCTGCTGGGGCATGGCAACCGCCCCAAAAGCCGCCTAATCCGAAAACTCGAAGACGGAGACCGGGATATACACGCGGAATATGTAGCCTATTGTCATTACAAGGGAAAGGCAGTCGCCTCCATCCGTCAGCGTCGGGAAGAAGAATTCAAACTGTTATACATCAAATAAGAAACATTATGATCGAAAGAAATTCAAAAGTCAAGATAGTAGCATCTTCCTGCCTTACGGAGATGATGCTGGAAGAGTTGGTCGGAAAGACCGGCATCGTGTCGGAAGACCTTACCGGGCCGCAGCGGTTGCGGAGCAAAGGGTACATGGTATTCCTCAAAGAGCCGTATCAGGAGGAGTACGAGTGGTTCATCCCCGCAGAATCCGTCTGCCATGCGTAAGAGTACCCTTTATCTGAGTCTTGCCGTGCTGCTGCTCGGCATGGCCGTGGCGTTTCTCTGGCAGCGCAACAACTACCTCAAGGGCGAACGGGATCGCTACCGGGGCAACACCGAGGCATTGCTGACGGACATGAAACGTATTCGTCTCAATTCCACCACGATGGCTGTCGATGCAAACACGCTGCGCCTGCGGGTGGATGAATACAAACGCTTACGGGCGGAAGATGCCGAAAAGATCAAACGGCTTGGAGTGAAGATCAAGAACCTCGAAGCGGCGGCACGGCACGAAATCGAGGTCGCCGGACCGATAGATGCGGCGGTACGGGATACGGTAGTCATACGCGATACCGTGCCGCTGCTCAGGCAGAAAGTCGAGATGATAACGCCCCATATCCGTTTGACTGGGCTTATCGAAGCGGGACGCCTGACGGGAGAAATCCGAGTGCCGGTAACGCTCAATCAAGCAGTATGGGTGGAATACAAGGGATGGTGGTTCTGGAAACGGGTAAAGGCCGTGCATCAGACGATTTCGAGCAATAACCCGTATGTGGATATCCGGTATTCGGAGTATATTCAAATCCACAAAAAAAAAGACTAATGAACGTTGCTCTCTTAATTTAGTAACCTGTAACTATCTGGTGCAATTCCTGTTATCTTTTTGAAAAGAAAACTGAAATATTGTACCGAAGGGAATCCAAGTTCGAGCACGATTTGAGAAATGGATTCACCGGAAGAACGCAGCCTCTCCTTTGCTATCTCGATACGCTGAAGCTGGATATGGCAATTGTGCTTATGTCCGAGTTGCAGTTCAAGCAAATCGTTGAAGTAGGCTTCCGATAAATGAAGTTGTCCGGCACAATAGGCGGATGTAAGCGGTTCTTGTGTCAGTTTTCCTTCGTCGATATATTGCCGGACAAGTTTTTCGTATTGCTGTATCAGTTGTTCGTTATTCAATTCACGGACAATGAACTGCCGCTCGTAAAAACGGGTAGCATAATCCAACAAACGGGTGATATGCCGTGTCAGAATAGTACGTTTATAGGAATCCGTACCGTGATGAAGCTCCCTACGAATATCATCGACACACGAAGAAAGTATCCGTTTCTCTTTCATTGACACATGCAACGCTTCTTTGAGTGCATATGAAAAGAACGTGTATTCTTCAATCGTTTTTTCAAGTATTTTTCCCTTGAACAGGTCTGGATGAAATGCAACCGTCCATAGGCAAGATGCAGGAATTTCCACGCAGACGGTATCCGGACGATAACCGATGAGCGTTCCGTCGCAGTAGTCGCAATGCAGTCGACCAAACTTTGCACAGGCTCCGGCAAGCGAGTCCGTCAATATCAGACAATAATATCCCGACCGGCACAAGTACGGAAGAATCGCATGAGGCTCGGTAGCGTAGCCGATATACAGTCCGGGGAATTGTAGCTTGTTCATTGTTCTTTATATAAAGACTAATTTTGAGAACGAAATTCATTGGGTGTATAACCCGTCACCCGTTTGAACATCCGGCTTAGATGCTGTGGATATTGGAATCCCAGCCCGTAAGCAATCTCGCTGGTCGTCTTATCTGTACCAAGCAGGGCTTCTTTAGCCCGCTCGATCAATTTGTTCTGAATATATTCCGAGGCGGTCTGCCCTGTCTGTTTACTGATCATGTCTCCAAAATAATTTGCAGACAGAAAGACCTTATCGGCAAAATACTTGACGGTCGGCAACCCCTCTCGTATCGGGGCCTCGCTGTCGAAATATTCGTCCAATAGTCGCTCGAAACGAACGACTATGTCTTTATTTACCTCTTCACGGGTAGTAAACTGCCGCTCGTAGAAACGCATACAGTAGTCAAGTAACAGTCCGATATTGGCGCAAATCAATCGACGGCTGTGTTTGTCGATACTATGCTTTAATTCCGCCTCTATTTTATGCAGACAGTCCATTACGGTTTCACGCTCCTCTTCCGAAAGATGCAACGCCTCGCGGGTTTCATAAGAGAAGAATGAATAGTTCTTCATCTCCTGACCGAGTGCCGTGCCTCGAATCAGGTCGGGATGGAATAGAATGCCATGCGCATTCGGTTGCACATTTTTCATCATCTCCGTCTCCGCAATCTGACCGGGGGCGAAACTGACGATCGTGCCGTCCTGATAGTCGTAACTCTGACGTCCATACATGATGTTCCCGCAGTAGGTATCCTTCAGATAAAGAGCATATACACCGTAGTTTATCTTAAAGTGTTCCGGCCACTGCGTTGCTTTTGATAAATCAACTACGCTCACTAACGGATGCCGTGTTTCGAGTCCGAACAGTTTGTTGTATTTATCTACCTCATCGAGTTTTATAATCTCTTCCATAAGCCTTTCTTTAATTTCTTTTGAGCAAAAGTAATTCATTTGATTTGAATTACATACAGCTCCATTGCAGAATCGAGGATTCGGGTATGAATATCCGTAAATCGTATACAACACCATATGTTTCATCTCGGTAATTTTGCAACAAGAAAAAGAAAATCAATAATATGGGAAAAGGGAACGATATATCCAGACGTACTTTTCTGAAAAATTCGGTTTTAGCCGGTGGGAGTTTGCTACTATCTGGAATACTCCCAATTAAAGCTTCAGAAATGATTGAAAAGATAGATGATTCGGATGAATTATTGAAAGGTGTATGCGATATACATCTCCATGCAATGCCTGACAGTCGTGAACGGTCGGTAGACGAATGGCATTTTGCTCATGATGCATGGCGTGCAGGATATAAGGCAGTGATGTTCAAATCCAATGATTTTAGTTGTCACGACCGGGCTTATTTAATTCGACAAGAACTTCCAGAGATGGAAATATTTGGAAGTCTCTGTATGAATCGCGTACATGGCGATAAAGTAAATGTGTTTGCGGCGGAAAAAGCTGTTATGACATCCGGTGGGCTGTGTCGTTGTATCTGGATGCCGACACTTGACGCTGCATATCACTACCGTTGTGAAGGCCGTAAAGAACCGGGGATTCCAGTACTCGATGGCAAGGGGCAGGTCTTGCTCGAAGTCATACGGATTATGGAAATTTGCTCCGAAGCCGGAATTATTTTCGCTACTGGCCATTGTTCCCCCGAAGAAAGTATTGTATTGGCCAGAAAAGCTCGTGAAGTTGGTGTAGAACGTTTCGTAGTAACACACGCCAATGCACATTTTTGGAAAATGACTCCGGAACAAATTCGACTTTGTGTCGATTTGGGGGCTTATATTGAATACTGTTACCTTCCGTGTTTATGGGGAGAGGGAACAAAAATGGAACAATATAAACGGCAGTCTATTGAAGAGTTTACCCGACTTATTCGTATCGCTCCTGAACGGAGCTTTATATCTACCGATTTGGGACAAGCCGTAATGCCACATCCGATAACCGGTATGCGGCATTGTATTACACATTTGATTGAGGCCGGTCTGTCTCATAATGATGTGGATTGTTTAGTTCGTCGCAATCCTGCTTATCTAATAGGGCTATCGTAACTAAATGATTATCCTTTATTCGGGTATGAATATCCGTAAATCGTATACAAGCCGGCTTCTCTAATCGCAGTAAATTTGCAATCAGAAAATGAACAACGAAAAATAAAAGATTATGGATCGCAGAAACTTTTTGAAAACGGCATCGAGTTTTGCACTACTCGCAGCCGGAGCAACAACGGGTGTTTCCCGTGTGTTTGCCGAAACTTCTTCTTCCTCTTTGATGGGAAATTCTTCGGATGAAAATACGCCGGATGCGGACAACACGATGGAGTATCGTAAGCTCGGAGGATTGGATGTATCGGCTATCGGTCTGGGCTGCTTGCCTATGGTGGGTTATTACGGCGGGAAGTACAACAAAAAGGATATGATCGCTCTGATCCGCCGGGCATACGACCGGGGCGTCACTTTCTTCGATACGGCGGAGGTCTATGGCCCTTACACCAGCGAGGAGTGGGTCGGTGAGGCGCTCGCACCGTTCAGAGACAAGGTAAAAATCGGGACGAAGTTCGGTTTCGGTGTCGAGGAGAAACAACCGACTGCCATCAACAGCCGTCCCGACCACATCCGCCGGGCGGTGGAGGGATCGTTGCGACGCCTGCGTACCGACCATATCGACCTGCTGTATCAGCACCGTGTCGATCCGAAAGTGCCGATGGAGGATGTGGCCGGGACAGTCAAGGATTTGATGCAGGAGGGCAAAGTGCTGCATTGGGGATTGTCTGAGGCCAGCGCCCGTTCCATCCGTCGGGCGCACGCCGTCTGCCCGCTTTCGGCTGTACAGAGCGAGTATGCGATCTGGTGGCGGGAGCCTGAGACGAAGATCTTCCAGACATTGGAAGAACTCGGCATCGGCTTCGTGCCTTACTGCCCGCTGGGACGTGCGTTCCTCACGGGTGTAATTGACGAGAACAGCCGTTTCTACGAGGGCGACCGTCGTTGGAACCTGCCGCAGTTCACGCCCGAAGCCTTGAAACACAATATGCCGCTTGTCGCCTTAGTACGCAAATGGGCAGAGCGCAAGGAAGTGACTCCCGCACAATTTGCCCTCGTATGGATGTTGTCGCGCAAATCGTGGATCGCTCCGATACCCGGAACGACCAACCCGGCACACTTGGATGACTTGCTCGGAACGGGAACCGTCCGCCTCTCGGCTTGGGAGATGGAGGAGTTCGATAAGGAGTATGCCGGAATCGACCTCATGGGGCATCGTGCCGACCCGTTCACCGAAAGTCAAATAGATAAATAGAAGCAAAGATGATAAAAACAATACTGGGTATTCTGTCGCTGTCGGTCATGCTCTCGTGCAGTACGGCCGTGAAGGAGAATACCGCTCACCCCGATATTATGGAAACGAACAAGAAAAATCTCGGCAGCCTCGTGGCGCTCTACCCCAAACCGATGACGGTCGTCGGGGCAGAAGTGAACGGAAAGGTGAACTGGCTCGTGGTGGGACACACGGGCGTGATCGGCCATGACCGGATATTGGTCAGCATGAGTAAAAGCCACTACACCAACCAAGGCATCAGGCGATCGAAACGGCTTTCCGTCAATCTCGTGAGCCGCGAGATGCTGCCGAAAGCAGACTATGTAGGAAGCGTCAGTGGAGCGACGGTCGATAAATCGAAGGTTTTCGCCTACCATACTGGCGAATACGGTACGCCCGTCATCGACGCATCGCCGCTCACGATGGAATGTGAAGTGGTGGATATTTATGAAACCGACGGCTTCGACAATTTCATTTGCGCAATAGTCAATACATACGCCGCTTCCGATGTGCTCAACAATGATGGAAAACTCGACTATACGAAATTGAAACCTGTCTTGTTCGAGTTCCCGACCTATTCCTACCTTGCTACGGGAGAGATTATCGGCAAATGCCTGAACTTGGATAAGCAGCCGGGGATGTGCGCCAAAGAGCCGATGGCGGCCGACGGCATCGTAAGGCTGTCGAAGATAGAGGTTTATCCGCAACATCTCGACGAATATATGAAATACGCGACCGAGGTGGGCGAAATCTCCCTGCGCACCGAGCCGGGCGTGCTGACGATGTATGCGGTCGGCGAAAAGGAGAATCCCGGCAAGATAACGATTCTCGAAACGTATGCGAGCCGCGAGGCATACGAGAAGCATATCACTTCGGAGCACTTTCTGAAATACAAGCAGGGAACGCTCCACATGGTCAAGTCGTTGGTGTTGTCCGATCAGATGCCGCTCAATCCGGCGAACAAAATCAATAACTTTATGCAATAAACGATTATGAACAAAATTCTTTTAGTAACAGTATTTAGCATCTTAACTTTTAATGTTATGGCACAAGAAAAAATAGTACAGACGGCAGGGCGTACCCAACTCGGTGAGTTCGCCCCCAAATTCGCGGAGCTCAACGACGATGTTCTCTTCGGAGAAGTATGGAGTCGCACCGACAAACTCGGTTTGCGCGACCGCAGTTTGGTAACGATTACTTCACTTATAAGTCAGGGTATCACGGACAACTCGCTCGTATTCCACCTTCAGGAAGCAAAGAAGAATGGCATTACCCGTACCGAGATTGCCGAAATCATTACCCACATCGGTTTCTATGCGGGTTGGCCGAAGGCTTGGGCAGCGTTCAACCTCGCTAAAGACGTATGGGCGGAAGATACGGCCGGCGAAGATGCCAAAGCCGCTTTCCAGCGCGAGATGATTTTTCCGATAGGCGAACCCAATTCGGCTTACGCGCAATATTTCATCGGCAACAGCTATCTCGCTCCTGTTTCCCGCGAACAGGTGAATATCTCCAACGTCACTTTCGAGCCTCGCTGCCGCAACAACTGGCATATCCATAAAGCGACGAAAGGCGGAGGACAGATGCTAATCGGTGTAGCCGGGCGAGGTTGGTATCAGGAGGAGGGCAAACCGGCAGTGGAAATTCTGCCCGGTACGGTCATCCACATTCCGGCTAACGTGAAGCACTGGCACGGAGCGGCGGCGGACAGCTGGTTTGCGCATCTGGCTTTCGAGGTTCCGGGAGAAAAGACATCCAACGAATGGCTCGAACCGGTGACGGACGAGGAATACGATAAACTGAAATGACGGAGTAATGACTTCTGTCAATCCTGTTTCATCTAAGGAGCGCTTCATGATCCTCGACGCATTACGGGGATTGGCGCTCCTCGGTATTTGTTTAGCCAATTACCCGGAGTTTTCGTTATATACTTTCCAAAGTACCGAAACAATCGGCTCCATGCCGACGGCGGGAATAGATAAAATAGTCCGCTATCTCCAATATTTTTTTATCGACGGAAAATTTTACACGATTTTCTCCCTGCTCTTCGGTATCGGCTTTTCGATCATTCTGTCGAACGCACAAAGAAAAAATGCGAACGGCTTTCGTATCTTTTATCGCCGGATGTTCGTGCTGGCTCTGATCGGATTCTTGCATCTGATGTTTATCTGGAGCGGTGACATCCTGCTTTTGTATGCTCTTTTGGGAATGTTGCTGCCCTTATTCCTGAAACTATCCGACAAAAAACTATTGCGGTTTTCTGTGGGACTCATTGTTTTTCCCGTAGTCGTGGACACTTTGGCCGTGATAGGTGGAATCAACCTGTCGGAAACGGTCGTTCGGTGGCAACGATATTACTGCGGACTTTATGGAATAACGGACGATAATTTCGGAATCTGGCTACGGGACGCGGATAGTTACGGGGATGTTTTCCGATTTTTAATACAAGGTGCTTTTGTACGGCTTCAGGAATTTATAGACGGACACCGGGCATTGAAAGTAATGGGCTTGTTCGTCTTGGGATACTATATCGGACGGAACAGACTTTATGCGAATTTGGAGGATAGGAAGACATGGCTGGCAAAAGTGTGCCGTATCGGTTTCCTTGTCGGTATTCCCACATCATTCTTGTATGCTTGGAGCGGAACGAACGGACATCCTGCCGGAATCGTTTTTCATTCGTTACTATATGCTGTCAGCATTGTTCCTATGGGGCTGGCATACGTGGCGGGATTGTGCCTGTTATATATCGGACATCGGGAAGCCGGAATTTGGAAACTGCTTGCCGCACCCGGAAGAATGGCTCTGACCAATTACATCGGGCAGTCTTTAATCGGAATGTCGCTTTTTTACGGCATCGGATTCAGCTTGGGTACAAGCGTCGGACTTATAACTACTGAAGCTATTGCAGCAGGAGTGTTTCTGTTCCAGATAGTGTTTAGCATTTTCTGGTTCCGATTCTGTCAGTTCGGGTTATTGGAGTGGATCTGGCGTATGCTGGTTTATAATAAGAGATTGAACTTGTTGAAAACGAAATTACAAATAGGATTATAAGATATGGATTTCAAAGAATTGAATAACGGAATAAAGATGCCCGTGCAAGGCTTCGGTGTCTTTCAGATACCCGATGCCGCCGAATGCGAAAGGGTCGTTGCCGATGCGCTGGCTGTCGGCTATCGGCTCATCGATACCGCTTCGGTCTATGGCAACGAACGAGCGGTCGGTACAGCTATTCGGAAAAGCGGCATTCCGCGTGAAGAACTGTTCATCACGACCAAAGCATGGATTTCGGAAATGGGTTACGAACAGACATTGCAGGCATTCGAGGCTTCGCTCGCCCGTTTGGGGTTGGATTACCTCGACCTCTATCTCATCCATATGCCTTTCAGCGACTATTACGGCGCATGGCGGGCTATGGAAGAACTCTATGCCCAAGGACGTGTGCGGGCTATCGGGGTGTGTAATTTCGAGCCGGACAGACTGATGGATTTGTGCCATAATGCCAATGTTATTCCGGCGGTCAATCAGGTAGAGGTACATCCTTATACTCCGCAAACCGAAGCGATACGAATCATGCAGGAACTCGGTGTACAAGCGGAGGCATGGGGCCCTTTGGCCGAAGGAAGGAACGGGTTATTCACGAATGATACGCTGATCGGTATCGGTCGCAAATACGACAAATCGGCGGCGCAAGTCGTACTGCGCTGGCATTTACAGCGCGGAATTGTAGCCATTCCCAAATCGGTACATCGGCAGCGAATGGAAGAGAATTTCAACATCGAGGATTTCGTACTGACGCCGGAGGATATGGCGGCAATCGCTTCCATGAATACGGGATGCAGCACGATTCTCGATCTGCACGCTCCGGAAGAGGTGCAACGGCTCTACGGTATCGAGTGCCCGGCGTGACAGATATACTTATAAATTATTTTATACTCCCGTAATCGTTTGAATTACGGGAGTTTTCATTTTGTCGGGGGTGATTCTGCCTGCTTAAAAAGCATAATCCGTAATTCGGGTATAAATACCGAGGAATTATCTACAAAGCGTGTGGCGGAGATCATCTATTTTTGCATCAAAGAGATAAAACAAATAAAAATAAAAGATTATGCCACACATTGCAGTAACTATGTTGCCCGGCAGAGATCGGGAAACAAAACAAAAATTAGCCGAGAATTTGTGCAAGACATTAATTGAAACCCTCGGAGTCGATGCCAAATTCGTATCTGTATCCGTTGAAGATGTGGAAATGAAAGAGTGGGAAAATTCAATGCGACGCATTCCGGCAGAAACAATCATTGTAAATCCCAATAAAAAATGAATATGAAAAAGTTATTATTGATTCCGTTTATGCTATTGGCAGTTTTGTCAATGGCGGCCTGTGGTGGAGGTGATGACGAACCGTTTACACCCGAACAACCTGAAATTCCCGAACAACCGGGAGGAGATGACAATGAACCCGATACGCCGACACCCGGCGGTAACGGTCGCTATTTGGTGCTGTATGCTTCGCGCACGAACAACACCGAACGGGTGGCACGGCAGATTCAGACGATACTCGACTGCGATATACTGGAAGTCGAGCCGCAAACGCCTTACGAGGATGACTACAACGCCATGTTGGAACGCTCGCAGGAAGAGTTGGCCGCTATCCGGCAAGGTAATTATCCGGCTATCAAAACGACGCTGGAAAACTTTGATAATTATGACATAGTTTTTATCGGCTATCCTATTTGGTATAGTAGTATGGCAACACCGATGCAGGCTTTCCTGCATGAACACGCTGCGAAACTCGCCGACAAACGAATCGCCTTGTTCGCCACGAGCGGCAGTAGCGGAATCTCGACTTCGGTCAACGAAGCCCGCAGCCTTTGTCCGGATGCAACCGTAATCGACCGGACTTTATTATTAACCTCTTCAACCCTCTCTCAAATGGAAAATCGTGTTACAGAATGGCTCGACGGAATTGGAGCCAAACGGGAAGAACCCGAAACTCCCGATGTATCTTCTTTGAACGTAAATATTACAGTCGGCGGCCGCACCATCACCGCTACCATGGAAGACAATGCCGCCGCACGGGATTTTCTCTCGCGCCTGCCCCTTGAGATAACTCTGAACGATTATAACAACACGACGGAAAAGATTTTCTATCCCGACCCGGCTCTGACAACTGAAGGCGTTACACGAGGCTGCGCCCCCACGCCCGGAGATATAACTATCTATGCACCGTGGGGCAATGTAGCGATTTTCTGTAAGAGTTGGTCGCATAGTCGCGACCTGATTAAAATCGGGCGTATCGACGGGAACGGTATCGAAGCATTAAGTATAGCCGGAGACATACCTGTGAAAATTGAAAGGAGATAAACAGTATGGAAAAACAAGTAGTGATCATTACGGGAGCCGCAAGCGGTATGGGTAAGGCTGCCGCCCGGATGTTTTCTGAAGCAGGAGCAGCCGTTATGTTGGCCGATATAAATGTAAAAGCGGTAGAAACGCTTGCTGCCGAGCTTACAGCAGACGGTGGTGAAACGCTTTGGACAAGGTGTGATGTGACGGATGAAGAACAAGTCAAGGAAATGGTAGAGAAAACCGTAGCCAAATTCGGTCGTTTGGATGCCGCCTACAATAATGCAGGTATCATGCCTGACAGAATCGAGACAGCCGATACGCCTACCCAATCGTTTGACAAGGTAATTGACATTAACCTGAAAGGTGTATGGCTCTGCATGAAATACGAATTGCAGCAGATGCGCCGTCAGGGATTTGGTGCGATTGTCAATGCCTCGTCGATTGGGGGACTGGTCGGTGCTGCCGGACGGGCCGGATACCATGCCGCCAAACACGGGGTTATCGGATTGACCAAGAGTGCCGCTTTGGAATATGCCGGTAAAGGTATTCGTATCAATGCCGTCTGTCCCGGAACTATCGAGACTCCGATGGTGGACGAAATGATCCGTAGCGGTAATTTAATCATAGAGGAAGCAATGCGCTTTGCTCCCGCAGGACGTTTCGGGAAGGCTGAAGAGGTTGCCTCCACTGTATTATGGCTGTGTAGTCCCGCATCCACCTATGTTACGGGACAAGCTATTGCCGTGGATGGAGGATATACTGCAATGTAGTAAAACTTGAAATGATGAAAACTCACAAATATACAATGATTTTTACTGCTGCACTCTCTCTCGCGACAGCTTGTGGCAGTACACAACCGGGTGAAGAATTGGAACAGCCACCGGTTACTCCATCCCTGCCGCCGGTAGAACAAGGCGATTTCATACAGATTGCAGGCGGAATTTTCACTATGGGGAGCCCTTCCGACGAACGATGGCGGGAGACTGACGAAGTACAGCACGAGGTGACGCTCGGCAGCTATCTGATTGCTAAATATGAGGTGACGCAGGCTGAATATACGGCTGTGACGGGAACGAATCCCAGCCATTTCAAAGGTGACGACCTACCTGTGGAAATGGTTTCATGGTACGATGCCATAAATTACTGTAATGCTTTGAGTCTGCGGGAGGAACTTACTCCGGCATACACGATAGAGGGAACGGATGTCATTTGGAACCGGGAAGCAAACGGTTATCGCTTGCCGACCGAAGCCGAATGGGAATATGCCTGCCGTGCGGGAACGACGTCGCCGTTCAGCACCGGACGTAATATTACGGTGGAACAGTCGAACTGGTACAGCAGTTACCCTTATATCGAGGGTGAAGGAGGCGGAGCCTATCGACGGCAAACGGTTCGCGTGGATGAGTTCGAGCCGAATCCGTGGGGATTGTATAATATGCACGGTAACGTCAGCGAATGGTGCTGGGATATTTATGGAGCTTATCCGAACGGAGGGCAATCCGCCCCAACCGGAGCGGAAACAGGACTGAACCGTGTGTCCCGTGGCGGCGGATGGTACGACTACGCCAAGCATGTACGGTCGGCTTACCGTTCGGTAGCACCTCCCGATTATACGGATTACAAGCGGGGATTTCGGATTGCCCGCAATGTAGAATAACATAACAGAATCATGTATGAAACAGAAAATCATTATACTACTCGGCCTGATGTTTTTATCGGGCTACGTTTTCTCCGCTATGGCACAACAACGGGATAAAACGCTGATAGTCTATTTCTCGGAAAGTGGAAATACCCGTAATATGGCAACTATTATCCGGGAACTGACCGGAGCGGATTTGGTGGAAATAGAGATGCAGAATCCATATTCCGACAATTACAGTACGCTGCTTGATGAGGCAGAACGCGACTTGCTTGCCAACGCTCGCCCTGCATTGCGGACTCACATCGAAAATATGGATGAATACGATACTGTCTTTGTCGGGTATCCTAACTGGTATGCCATTTTGCCGATGCCTGTCTATACCTTCCTCGAATCCTATAATTTTGACGGCAAACGAATAATTCCGTTTTGTAGCCACGGTAACGGAATGCTGGGTGAAACGGTTGCCAATATCTGTAAGTCATGTCCCGGAGCCGACATACGTGAGGCATTGTCAGTGACTTATAGCGGTGGCAGTTCGCTGCGGAATGAGATTCAGAAATGGCTGACAAAACATAACTTGTACAACAATTAAAGAATAAAAAATATGAAAGTAATATCGAATACCGAATTTGGAGGAGAACGTCCTTTATTTGAATCGCACGATCTCCGATTGGAGAACGTAATCATCCGTGCCGGAGAGTCAGCCATCAAGGAGTGCAGCAATATCGAAGCCGTCGATTGTACTTTTGAAGGTAACTATCCTTTCTGGCACGTACACGGTTTTACGATCGACCGTTGCTTCTTCGATGTCGGTGGACGTTCGGCACTATGGTACTCCGACCATCTAAAAATGACGAATACACGCATCGATGCGCCCAAGATGTTCCGCGAGATGCACGACATCGAAATCGAGAACGTGGAGATAAACGATGCCGACGAGGTGTTCTGGCGCTGCCAGAATCTGAATATCCGGAATCTGAAACTGCACGGAGGAACCTATCCGTTCATGTTCAGCAGCAATATCCGTATAGACGGATTGGAGAGCGACAGCAAATATGTTTTCCAGTATGTAAAGAATGTGGAAATCCGTAATGCCAAAATCACCACGAAAGATGCTTTTTGGGAGGTGGAAAACGTAACGATCTACGATTCGGAACTCAACGGCGAATACTTGGGCTGGCACTCGCACAACCTCCGGTTGGTGAACTGCCACATCACCGGCGAGCAGCCGCTTTGCTATGCTCACGACCTCGTATTGGAGAATTGTACTTTTGGTCCCGATTGTGACCGGACTTTCGAGTACAGCTCGGTACAGGCCACCATCAAAGGTGCGATAGGCGGAGTAAAGAATCCGCGGACGGGTTGTATCACGGCCGAGAGCTATGGGGAGATTATTCTCGACGAGAATATCAAGGCTCCCGCCGACTGCAAGCTGAAACTTTGGGACGAGAAAACCTGCTTTACCGATTGATTCCCTTTCAAATAATTGATGAGAATAGAAAAGGGAAAGACTGATTATCTGTTATCGCTTATCCGCGAAGGGAAGCAAATGACGCTGGGGCAGCAGTTACGCCTGACTGCATACCTTAGCGTCCCTGCTATTATGGCGCAGCTCTCCTCCATTGCCATGCAGTACATCGACGCTTCGATGGTGGGCAGCTTGGGTGCGAATGCCGCTGCCTCCATCGGATTGGTCTCGACCACCACATGGCTGTTCTGGGGATTGTGTGCCGCCGCTGCGACGGGATTTTCCGTACAGGAAGCGCACCGAATCGGAGCTGGGGATTTCGCAGGGGCCCGAAAGATACTTCGTCAAGCGGTTACTGCCACGCTTGTTTTCAGTTCGCTGTTGGCTGTTGGCGGTATTTGTATCGGCGGTATGCTTCCTATGTGGTTGGGCGGCGACGAGGCGATACGGGGCGATTCGTCCCTCTACTTCCGAATATTCGCGCTGTTCCTGCCCGCCTTGCAGTTGAATTTCTTGGCGGGCGGTATGCTGCGTTGTAGCGGGAATATGCGCGTGCCCGCTATGCTGAACGTAATGATGTGCTTGCTGGATGTCGTATTCAACTTCTTCCTGATCTTTCCGACAAGGCAGGTGGAGTGGTTCGGCATGGCATTTACCGCTCCCGGTGCGGGCTTGGGCGTGGAAGGCGCAATATTGGGAACGGTGCTGGCCGAGCTCATCACTGCCGGTGGGATGATGTGGTATCTTTGCCGTCGCTCGCCCATGCTGAGACTGTCCGGAGAACGGGGAAGTTTCCTGCCTCGGAAAGAGACACTGAGTAAGGCTTTCCGCATCTCCCTGCCGATGGGATTCGAGCACATGGCCATTTGTGGGGCGCAGATCGCAACGACGGTGATCGTCGCACCGCTCGGTATCATCGCCATTGCCGCCAACTCGTTCGCCATCACTGCCGAAAGTCTCTGCTATATGCCCGGCTACGGTATCTCGGAGGCTGCCACGACGTTGGTCGGCCAAAGCCTCGGAGCAAACCGTATCCGGTTGCTCCGGCGTTTCGCCAATATTACCGTCTGGTCGGGGATCTTGATCATGGGCGTTATGGGAGCGTTGATGTATGCGGCGGCTCCGCAAATCATCGGGGTGATGACGCCTGTGGAGGAGATCCGCACGTTGGGCGTCGAGATACTGCGGATCGAAGCCTTTGCCGAGCCGATGTTCGCGGCCTCGATCGTTGCCTACGGCGTATTCGTGGGGGTCGGCAGCACGTTCGTGCCCAGCCTGATGAACTTCAGCAGTATCTGGGGCGTACGGCTGACACTGGCTGCATGGCTCGCCCCGACGATGGGGCTGCGCGGCGTGTGGCTTGCCATGTGCATCGAGCTTTGTTTCCGGGGTGCGATCTTCCTCGCGAGACTTTGGAGCGGTAACTGGATTTATAAACTACGCATAAAAAGATAAATTATGAAATACGATTTCGATACGATTATCCCGCGTCGCGGGACGAACTCTTACAAGTGGGACACTCCCGAAGAGGAAAATGTACTGCCCATGTGGGTAGCGGATATGGATTTCCGTACTGCACCGGCTATCGTCGATGCCCTGCAAAAGCGGGTGGAACATGGTATTTTCGGTTACACCAAAGTGCCCGAAGCCTATTACGATGCGGTCGTCCGGTGGTTCGGGAGCCGCCATCGCTGGCAGATCGATCCCCGGTGGATGATTTATACAAGCGGTGTCGTGCCGGCTCTGTCGGCCATTATCAAGGCGCTGACCGCACCGGGCGACAAGGTAATCGTTCAGACCCCTGCATACAACTGCTTCTATTCGTCGATTCGCAACGACGGGTGCGAACTCTCGGCCAATAACCTCGTTTACCGGGACGGTCGTTATACGATAGACTTCGATGACCTCGAAGCGAAAGCGGCCGATCCGAAAGCGAAACTGCTGTTGTTGTGTAATCCCCATAATCCGGTCGGACGGGTCTGGACGCCGGAAGAACTGCGGCATATCGGAGACATCTGTTTGCGCAACAACGTATTCGTCGTAGCAGACGAGATTCATTGCGAACTGACCTACGAAGGACATGACTACACGCCTTTCGCCTCCCTCTCCGAACGCTTCCGGCAAAACTCCGTCACTTGTGTTTCGCCGAGCAAGGCGTTCAATCTTGCCGGGCTGCAAATCGCCAACATTATTGCGGCCGACGACGAGGTGCGCCGCCGTATCGACCGCGCCATCAACATCAACGAAGTGTGCGACGTCAATCCGTTCGGCATCATCGCCACGATCGCCGCCTACAATGAGGGTGGCGAGTGGCTCGATGCCTTACGAAAATACCTGCGGGAGAATTACGAGTACCTCTGCCGCTTTTTCGCCGAAAGGCTGCCGCAATATCCCGTGCTGCCGCTCGAAGGAACTTACTTGGTCTGGATAGACTGCCGGGCATCGGGTATCGGTTCGGACGCCACGACCCTGCGCCTGCAAGAACAGCAGAGGCTGATGGTCAATTCCGGCACGATGTACGGTCCCGGAGGAGAGGGATTCATCCGGCTGAATATCGCCTGTCCCCGAACGCTACTTGCCGACGGGCTGGAGCGGATGGCCCGTGTATTGGAATGCTGTTAAAAGATTGAAATCGAGTATTTGGGTATAAATATCCGTAAATCGTCTACAAACGGGATATTTTGAACCGTGTAATTTTGCAATATGAATTAGAAATTGAATAACGAAAAAAAAATGGATATGGAAAAATTACCGTCAATAGCATTAGGCACATGGTCGTGGGGTGCAGGATTCGCCGGAGGCGACCAGGTATTCGGGAACAATCTCGGAGTGGAAGAACTGAAACCCGTATTCGACGAGGCGATGGCCAACGGGCTGAACCTCTGGGATTCCGCCGTAGTGTACGGCATGGGAGCTTCGGAAACGGTGCTTTCGACATTTACAAGGGACTGCAAGCGGGAGGATGTACTTATCTCGACCAAGTTCACACCGCAGATTGCGGGCGACGCAGAGAACCCCGTAGCCAATATGTTGGCCGGAAGCCTCGAACGCTTCGCCACCGATTACATCGACATCTACTGGATACACAATCCGGCCGACGTGGAGAAATGGACGCCTAACTTTATCCCGTTGGTCAAAAGCGGTAAGGTAAAGCGGATCGGCGTCTCCAATCACAACCTCGCACAAATTAAGCGTGCGGAGGAGATTCTCTCGAAAGAAGGAGTGCATATCTCTGCCGTGCAGAACCATTACAGCTTGCTGTATCGTTCATCGGAGAAAGCCGGTATTTTGGATTATTGCAAAGAGAACGGTATCGACTTCTGGGCTTACATGGTATTGGAACAAGGAGCGTTGAGTGGGAAATACGATACCGAGCACCCGCTACCCGCCGGTAGCCAGCGTGGGGAAACTTACAATCCGTTGTTGCCGCAAATCGAGCAACTTGTTGCCGTGATGCGTACTGTCGGCGATAAATATGGTATCACGCCGGCGCAGGTCGCTTTGGCATGGACGATAGCGAAAGGAACGACACCGATTATCGGTGTAACAAAACCTTCGCAAGTGCAGGATGCCGTACGGGCAGTGAGAATTACTTTAACCGCAGATGAAATGAAGGTATTGGAAGAAGCGGCTGAAAGTACCGGTGTCGATACGAGAGGCTCTTGGGAGATGCCAATGATTTAATATATTATAAAAAAGTACCTGTATTTATTATGATGACACCACTATTTATCGGCGGTATCGGTATGCAAGAAGTGCTGCTGATCGCATTGGTAGTATTGCTGTTTTTCGGAGGTAAAAAGATTCCCGAATTGATGAAGGGAATCGGCAAAGGCGTTCGTTCTTTCAAAGAGGGAATGAACAATGTAGAAAAAGAGATCGAGGAAATCAAGGAACCTGAACGAAAGGAGTAACCGATGGCAACTGTGACGAACACACAATCGTTTTGGGAACATTTGGACGTGCTGCGGGCGGCAATCGTCAGGATTGTCGCCGTGGCCGTCGTGTTCGGCATTGCGGCATTCTTTTTCAAAGAAGAACTATTTGCCGTTGTGCTTGCTCCAAAGGATGACGGATTCGTTACTTATCGGTTGCTTGACAGCATGGCGGCATGGGCAGGAGGTGCGGTCGAGCCGTTTTCCATCCGGCTTATCAATACGGGATTGGCGCAGCAGTTCATCATTCACATGAAGACCGCTTTGTGTGCCGGAGTGCTGTGCGCTTCACCCTATATTCTCTACCAGTTGTTTCGGTTCGTTTCCCCGGCATTATACGATAATGAACGGCGGTATGTCATGCGGATGGTCGGAGGCGGCTATGCGATGTTCGGATTAGGGGTGTTGGTTAGCTACTTTTTGATCTTTCCGCTGACATTCCGCTTTTTGGGGACTTATCAGGTCAGCGGCGAGGTGGATAATCTCATCACGCTCGATTCGTATATCTCGACGCTGGTGATGATGTGCCTTGCAATGGGTATCGTCTTCGAGATACCGATACTCTCGTGGCTGTTCGCCAAGTTGGGGGTTATTTCTGCGGATTTCATGCGCCGCTATCGGAAACACGCCGTCGTGATTATCCTTGTGGTTGCCGCGATTATTACGCCGACATCGGACGTGTTTACACTTTCGCTGGTTGCATTACCGATGTGGGTGTTGTATGAAGTGAGTATATGGATTGTGAAACGATGTAATACGGAACCAAAATGAATAAAGAGGAATTGATACGTTCTATTTCGCTGGATACGAATCGAATGGTAGCGCAAGATAAAATCGCTCTGATTCTCGATACGGCCGTAGAGATTATGAAACGGACGTTGGAATCCGGTGAGTCCGTGAAATGGACCGGCTTCGGTTCTTTAATCGTTAAGGATGTCCCTCCCCGACGGTTTTACTCTCCGAATCGGAAGGATTATACGACTTCCCAAGGGATAAGGAAAATCATCTTTGTGGAGTCAGGCAGGCGAAAACAAAGTTAAACTATCTTATTCTGAATCGATAATGAGCAACCCTGATACCATCAGTATCGGGGTTGTTCGTCGATAACCCTTTCCCGGCCTTAGACCGCTATTCTTTGATGTAACTCTAACAGCATCAAAGAATGAAACTGCTTCTCAAACGCAAATACAAGACTGAGACCTATACCATCGGCGACCTTTATATCGACGGTCGCTTCTTCTGCCATACTATCGAGGATAAAGTCCGCCCGTTGCCGGCCCGCTGTCCGGATACCCCGTCCGGTCGTACCTGCCGTTGTAAGGAGAAAGTCTATGCCCACACAGCCATCCCCGCCGGGACATATAAGGTCTCGATGCGGCACAGTCCCCGGTTCAAGCGGGTACTGCCATACCTGCACGACGTGCCGCACTTTCTCGGCATCCTGATTCACAGCGGCAACACGGAGGAGGATTCGGCCGGCTGCATCATCGTCGGAAAAAATACGGTCAAGGGCAAGGTGACGGAGTCGCGCAAGACTTCGGACGAACTGAACCGCATTCTGTCCAAGGAGTCATTCATCGAAATCGAGATCGTGTGATATGGCGCTGAAGAGACTCAAAGCGCCGGAGAATCTGAACATCGACTTTTCGCCTTCGCCCAAGCAGTACGAACTCTGGAAGCTGCTCCAGCCCGAATGCCCGTTGTGCGGCGGCGAGGTCGAGCAGATGCTTATCGGCTACGACGCCAACCGCAATCCCCGTTACAAGCCTTACTGCAAACGGTGCAACAACCAGAACATACCGCAGTTGGTTTTGGGAGGAGGAGCAGCCGGCGGCGGGAAATCGTATGTTTCCAGCGTCTGGCTCGTAAGCAGCTGCATCCGTTTTCCGGACATCCGAGCCGTCGTCGCCCGCAAGACGCTCAAGAGCCTGAAGGAGTCGACATGGAATACCATCCGCATGGTCATCAAACAGTGGGGGCTGGTCGAGGATGAACATTACCACATCAACAACGTCGCCGGTACGCTCCGTTTCTGGAACGATTCGGTCATCATCATGCTCGACTTGGCCGACCAACCGTCCGACCCGAACTTCGAGCGGTTCGGCTCGATGGAGGCAACGATCGCCGCCTGCGACGAGGTATCGGAGGTGAGCCAGAAAGCCATCGAGGTGCTCTTCTCGCGTCTGAGGTGGAAAACACACGAGACGTTCAAGGTGTCGAAAATGCTGCTCACGACCAACCCCACGACTAACTGGATACGCAGCCGCTTCGTGCAGGACGACAACGGCGATCGGGTAACTCTGCGTGAGGGGGAAGCCTACGTCCCGTTCTCCGTGTTCGACAACCCCGACATAGCCTTCCGGCAGACCTACGAGGCGGCGTTGAACAAAATCAGCGACCAAGCCACCAAAGAGCGTCTGTTGTACGGCAACTGGGACTTCGTGGAGGCGAACGACATGGCGATCTACAACCGCTTCGACGGGGCCGTGCATTTGGTGACGGGACTTCGGGAGCGGGTGTACGACCCGACCCGCCCGTTGATTACGGTGTGGGACTTCAACGTGGCGCCGCACATGAGCGTCCTGCTGGCACAGATCGATTACGACCGGCGGAAAGTCTACATTCTGGAGGAGGTATTGGGCAAGGCATCGGCCAAGGAGAACAACACGCCGGCACTGGCCCGCAGAATCCGCAAGAAGCTGCTGATGGATAAGCAGACCGGCGGCGTAGACGTGACGGGCGACCCGGCGGGGCTGCAACGCTCCACGGCTTCGGAGGACGGCATCAACAACTTTACGGTCATCATGGATACGCTCGGGCAGGGCATCCTGCGGCCGCGTGTGAAGCTGCTCAAGAAACAGCCGCCCCAAATTACCCGCTGTGAATTTGTCAACGAGTTGCTCGCCGGATACAACGGCTGGGAGCTCCGCATCGATCTGCGCTGCCGCAAGCTCACCGAAGATATGATTTACCAGACCAAGAACGAGGACGGCACCAAATCCAAGCAGAAGGTGACCGACCCGAAGACGGGCGTGAAATACGAGCGTTACGGGCACTTGTCCGACTGTCTGGATTACCTGTTGTGCTACTACCTGCGGGACAGCTGGCACAAATACAAGACGGGAAATACGGGAAATTATCAGGTGGTGTCTACTGCACTGCTGCACGAAGGATTCAACTACTGAGCACGAACTATGTACAGACGATTTCTGAATGATACGGATTATCTGGGCATCATCACCCAAGAGGCCCTTTCCCAAATGACGAGGGGCAATAGCGAACGCTTCATCCAAGCCGAGGAGTCGGCCGAGATGAGCATCGTCGAACACTTGTCGGAGAACTACGAGATAGAGCGGGAGCTGAACCGGGGCAAGTATATCGCCGAATACGACCGAAGGATTACGTTCCCCGTCGGAGCGCATATCTACCACGAGGGCACGATATGCGAGGTGATCCGTTCGATGAGCGGATATAAAGCTCCGGCAGTTCAGGCTTACTGGCAGGAGCACGTCGATACGAACCTCGACACGGCGACCGTCGCGGCCTACTCCCAGTTCGGCACCTACTACCCGAAAGACATCGTGATGTATAACGACACGCTGTATATCTGCACGGCGGAGAACGGCTGCAAGTTCGGCGACATCCGCATCCCGATGGTCGAGGGGTGGTTGGAGGCGGAATACGCCCTTTGGCAACCGGTCGAGTACCGGCAGTGGGACGTGGTGCTGTTCGACGGAGCTTTCTACACCTTGTTGACTCTTGAAGGATTCGACAACAACAACACGCCGATGGATTCGGACTGCTGGGGTGCTATCGCCGACTACGATTCGGCCTATAACGGGTACGAGTTCTCGGAACACGAGTATGTAGTGTACGAGGGGCGGGTGTTCTATCCGGGGACAGACGTGAATGCCGACCTGCCGGAACGGGGTGTGAACCTCACGCCGCACGACCCGCGCAACTACAACATCAAGAAACACATGGTGCGGCTGGCGTTGTACGAGCTGACGAAACTCATCGCCCCCAACAACGTGAGCGTCGTCCGGCTGCGTGATTACGAAGACTCGATGAAGTGGCTCGCGGATGCCGCACGCTTGCGGCTTAATCCCCGGATTCCCCGAAAGGTGGCCGAGGACGACAAGCCGGTAACGGACTGGCAGCTGTCCACGTTCCAGACCGACTACGACCCTTATAAAAATCCGTGGCTGACGTAAAAAATTTGCTCTGTCAGTATACGATAAACAGAGGTGTCATGCAGAATATTAGAAACCAGCAGTTTGGCAGAACAGTTTCTATGTCAAAGACTATATCGGGTATCGCTTTTTGCTTTACCGGAAGTGTTTATTATCAATCTGTTATTGCAATAAATTGATTATATTTGCGTTCGCAAAAAGAATGTATCACTATAAAATATCGGAAATTATGACAAAAGCGGATATTGTTGCTGCAATCGCAAAGCAGACGGGAGTTGAAAAGACGGTAGTATCGAGCGTGGTGGAGGCTTTCATGGAGAGCGTGAAGGGGTCGATGATTGCGGGAGAGGATGTGTTCCTACGCGGCTTCGGCAGCTTCATCATCAAACAACGAGCCGAGAAGACGGCGCGTAACATCTCCAAGAATACCAC